>Ga0206971_10276_pt1 | contig 16399 bp, 13 predicted proteins | sample Alteio_BWOrgHeat_85_FD_152917 | JGI IMG/M metagenome (GOLD analysis project Ga0206971, IMG submission 152917) | Enriched cells from forest soil in Barre Woods Harvard Forest LTER site, Petersham, Massachusetts, United States -... | ecosystem: Environmental > Terrestrial > Soil > Temperate forest >...
AATAATGCGTTGCGTTTAATGTACATAATAAGTGCTTTAACTTAATTAGTTTTAATAAAAAAATGGTTTGCGAAAAACCATTGGTTCAAAACTATACCTTGAGAAAAGCACTTTACGACACTATTCGGCAATAAAAGTCAACTTTTGTTCATCGTACTATATTGAAACAAGTCTTATAGAAGATTTTACGACCATTCTTTGGTCTATTGCAATGAAAATATCGATAGTAAGTTCTTTCAAATTCAATCAATTGTTCGCTAAGCTAATCATGCTTCTTTTTACCTTTAATTGTCAAAGAATTGATAATTAAGAATATATATAGGTGGTTCGACTCCAGGCAACCTTCCGAAACGATCGTTTTAATAAACAAACTGGTTTTTTAACAAAGCGTAAAATTGTTTTACAAACGTTTATTCCTTCGTGCTTACCAGCCGATTCTCAAATAATGTTTAATTAAATTTCACCCGAAATTAAAATCTGGTGTTTTTGAATATCAAATAGCAAGAGTATCAAACAGAATACCGGCATTGATTAATTGTTTATTTCGAATTGACAATTAGCTAGTTAAATAATCGGGTTCGAACCCGGTAACTCCTGCGTTGGATTTGATTTATAACCGCGCCTGCTTACAATAAGTTTAAAAGGATTAAAACTGCCGGGATTGCAATCAGAAAAATGCTTTTTAAAATCCATGTTTTCTTTTTGGCGTCGGGCTTACTATCAGCAAAAGCATAACGATGACCACCCCCGTTGATTTGCCTCACTATTGTTTCCGTCTGCGTCTGGTTGCTGTTTTGCGATCTGAACTCCCGCCAGTTTTCGTAACCTAAAAATTGTACCAGCGTATTCAGGGTATGGGTATTGGGCAGGCTGTCATATTTCACTTTCCCCCAAATTCTTTTTAAGGTTACATGGCTCAACGGTGCGCCTGTACGCTCCTGAATTTTCTCGCTTAATATTACAAAATCCTGGTTAGTCCATTCGTCGCTATCACCCCAACCGGTATTGGATTCATATAATTTTATTGTTTTTTCTATCAAAAGCTCAACTGTATTCATATCACAAAATCAAATATTCATACCAGGGCTTATTTAGCCTTGAGCCGATAGTCTTTAGTCTTGACTAAAAAAGTGCAAGATTAACTCAGGACTTGCGCCTTAAGACTATCGACTTTGCGCACATCTTCTGCCCGTTTATTTTGCCGAATTATTAGGGTAATTTACCCCAGGTCCAAAAAAACACTCGTCGGACGTGATTTTCCCCGCTTTTAACTTAAAATGGTCGCAGTTCCGGAATAATTTGCCTGTCGTCGTCCAGCCATTGGTAATTATAACGACATCATCGCCATTTACAACAACCTTATCCACATCAAATCTTTTGATCTTATAGGCATTTGGCCAGCACCTTTCCTTAAATTTCTTTATGCTAATGTGATCATCAACCGGGCTGGAGAAAGTAAATCCGTCAGCGAAAATTTGCTGCAACGAATCCCAATTTTTTTTCTCAAAAGCGGTAAAAAAGGCCTTAACGACCTTTTCATTTCGTTCGTTTTGGGGTCCTGTTGTTTGGGCAAATCCAGCATTGCAATACAAGAGCGCACCTGCTAACAGAACTTTGGCAAAAAGAGTAGTCAGTTTCATGATTTTTTGTTTTATACTGATTGACAACAGTAAAGGCCGATACCGGACATCGGCTGGTCATTTTTTTTCATTATGGCGCGGGATGCACACTATGTTGCGCAAAATACTTTCGGATGGTCAGTTCAAGAATGGGCAGTTTATTAAAATAAGGGTTCCGGTGAAGATCCATCAGTATGCTAAAAGCCTTGTCGTTTTGCTGATTGTATTGCAATGCCACCGCATAATTTATTTCGGCAAAGGGGCTGGGATAGACTTTTAAAAGCATATCATAATATTTGCAGATGGCTCCCCAATCGGTATCTTCAAATTTGCGTGCCGTGCAATGCACACATGCGATGGCAGCTTCGAGGTGGTAAGGTGAAAAGGAAGAATCTGCTGATTCAGTTAACAACAAAGATGCAAGCGCTATCAATGATTGGTCCCACAGCGTTCGGTCCTGGTACTCCAGCTCAACGGCATTGCTTTGTTCGTCAAAGCGGGCATCGAACCGGGCGACATTAAAAAGCATGAGCGCCTGCAGCGCTTTGGTTTCCGGATTACACAGGGGGCTGTCAAACAAAAATTTATTGAGTATCAGCGCATCTTCGCACAAAATTTTCCCCTGGCTTATTTTTTCGCCCGATTGCTTGTAGCCTTCACTAAATATGAGGTAGATCATCTTATGCATGACCGAAAGCCGCTCCACGGAATAGCCATAAAGCCCGGTGGATAAAATCAAAGCTTCGCTTTTTATTTTTTGCCTTGCACGGTACAGCATTTTTTCAATCGCATCCGGCTCCGCCCCAAGCAACAGGGCAATATTTTCGACCTTGAGGTTGGCAACATATTTAAGGGCCAGCACTATTTGCGTTTTTGGCGTTAAATGTGGATGGCAGCAAGCCATCAGCATCCGCAATTGGGCATCTTTAAAACCATCCTCGGAAATCTCCTCCGCAGCTGCCGGCACCATTTTGGCCAGGGATAGCTCTGTATTTTTAGCGTTTTTTTTAAGCAGGTTGATGGTTTTGTTTTTACAGGTTTGATAAAGCCACCCTGATGGATTTTCGGGCACGCCGGTCTTCGGCCAATGTACCGCAGCGGCTGTAAAAGTTTCCTGCACCATATCTTCTGCCCAATCAATAGGCATGTGCCGAAAACGCTGCAAGATCAGCGAGATCAGCTGACCGAATCTTTCTTTATAAAGAATTTCTATGCGCTTTTCAAATTCATTCATTATTCACGCCATAAATGGTGGCAATAGGGCGTACTTCTACCACACCCAGGCCGCCCGGCAGCAAGGGGCAGGTTTGGGCAATGGCAGCTGCCTGTTCAATATTTTCTGCCCGGATAATTTGATAACCCGAAATCCCTTCGCGGGCTTCAATAAAGGGCCCATCAGAAAGAATCTGGTCCTTGCTTACATATCTGCCTGTGGTTAGCAGGGGCTCACCCTTGATATAATTGCCTGTCTCGATCAGTGAATCAACCCACTTCAGCATCATCGGTATATTAGCAAATCGTTCTTCATCGGTCATTTTCCGCATCTTAGCCAAATCCTCCCGTATTATCAGCATAAATTTTTCCATAATTTGCTGTATTAATTTTCTGTTTTAATTGATCTTAACATCATCCGGTAATTAGAAACAACGTCCCGCCCGGAAACCGGACATTGTGTGAAAATAAAAAATTTACATCAATGATTCAGAACCGATGATATACCCCTTAATCAACACTACAATATTTCTAAAACTTTCTTCGCATAACCTAAATTTATTTTAAAAGAATTACAGACCTTTATTGATCACCAATTTAACCAGGGTCTTTTTTCAGCTTAAACGATTGTATGCAATCCACGGAAACTATTGACAATAATGAACCCACCAGCCTGTATAGGAACTATGTGCTGGCAATGCTGACGCTGGTTTACGTGTTCAATTTTATCGACCGCCAGTTGCTGGTGATCTTGCAGGAATCCATCAAAAAGGAGCTGCACCTGTCAGACACGCAGCTTGGTTTGCTCTCGGGGTTTACGTTTGCGCTATTTTATGTACTCCTGGGGATTCCGATCGCCCGTATTGCCGACAAAAAGAGCCGGCGGAATACAGTGGCAGTATCGCTGGGTTTATGGAGCCTGATGACTGCTTGCTCGGGCCTCGCCCGAAACTTTGTGCAATTGCTGCTGGCCCGCATCGGCGTTGGGGTAGGGGAAGCCGGCGGAAGCCCCCCGGCCCACGCTATGATCTCTGATTATTTCCCGCCCGAAAAACGCTCCACAGCGCTTTCCATCTATTCCGCAGGTATTTATTTTGGCATATTGATAGGGTTTTTATTGGGCGGGGCGTTGAACCAGCACCTGGGATGGAGGACAGCATTTTTTGTTGTAGGCCTGCCGGGTGTGCTTTTTTCGTTGCTGTTTTATGTTACCGTGAAAGAGCCGCGGCGCGGTGCAACCGACGCGGGCAAACAGGCGGTTGAACTGCATAAATCAGGTGAAGTATTAAAGGTATTGTATTCTACCAAAACGTTCGTTTTCCTGGCGTTTGCATCGGCTTTTAATGTGTTTTGTATTTACGGCCTGATGAATTGGGCGCCCTCGTTCCTGCAGCGGCTTCATGGTATGACCAGTGCGGAAACGGGCAAACTGCTCGGCCCCATCCTGGGTATCGGCGGTGCAGTTGGTTCGTTTGCCGGCGGCTGGCTCACGGATCGTTTCGGTAAAACCGATAAGCGCTGGTACCTTAAAATACCGGGTTATGCTATCCTGATCGTTATTCCCTGCATTACGGGCGCTATATTTTTTCAGAATACGGCATTATCGGTGGCGTGTTTAGGTTTGTGCGCCTTGCTGCAAAGCATGTACCTGGGGCCGTCGCTTGCCGTGGCGCATAGTCTTGTGCCGGCATCTATGCGGTCGCTTACGTCAGCGGTTTTTTTCCTGGTGATCAATCTTATCGGTTTGGGTTTCGGGCCATTGGTGGTGGGATTCGTCAGCGATCTGCTTAAGCCGTCCCTGGGTGTTGAATCCCTGCGCTGGGCTTTATCTATTGTGATATTTGTAAGTATTGCTTCGACGTCGATGTTTTTCGCTACCGCAAAAAAATTGGGCGCGGATTTACTGCCGAAAGGTTGAAACGACGTCTTAATTTCTTCGGAATTAATCCTCAGCCCTTTGATGCCAAAAATGCCAGTTGCCCCCGGTGGCTGCTCAAATGAATGGTGCGCACCAGTATTACGTTCAAACGGTTACGGTGCGGCTCTTTTTCAAAATCTTCCTGGCTGATACTGGCGTGGCGGGTAAACCACTCGTCGGGGCTTAAACCCGCAAAGTGCGCAGCTAATTTTTCATTTACGGCTGTCCATTGCCCCCTCAACTCACTTATTGGCGGAAGGTCAGCGACGGCCCGGTCGGGCGAATCGACAAAAATGGGGCGCAGCGCAGGGTACATAGGTTCCTCGAAACGCAGCAGGGGCAGCATCAGGTCGTGCACCGACGCCAAATGCCCCAGCAGGTAAATGCCGCGGTTTCTCCCCGGGGAAACTTCCTGCATCAGCTGCTCATCGGATAGTTTGTTTAACAAGGTGTCGGTGCTTTTTAACTGTCCCTGCCAGCCGTCCAGCGCCATTTTTACAAAAATTTCGTTACTCATATCGTTTGTTTTCAGTTTAAACGCGATCTGCCGCCCGGATCCTTATCGAAGGCTGATAAAAATAAAGTTTTACAACAGACGGTTTATCGCTGTAAAGTAAACAAATGGAAAGTATCGAAATTAAAGGGCGGCAGAACCCAAATCAGCACTTTCGGCAGTCCGGCTTTTTGCACCCTTGGCCCGTGAACATTTTTGTTATAGATAAAACCGAATCTGTTACTCGTCCAAAAAAAAAGCCGATAGCTTTATCTTCGGTAGCTTCTGTATTGATACCGCCAAAATTTGCAAAACCTGGATTTGATTTTACCGGCTTTTATGAAGAAACGGACCGCCCTGACTTTAACGTTATTCGTTATTTGTTTTTTTGTTTTAAGAAGCGCTTCAGGACAAACTGTTACCGGAGATAGTGCTTTAAAAGCTGCTGTAAATAATGCCAATGCGGTATACACCAAAGCAATTGGCCAGCAATTACCATTAAATAACGGCCCGGAATACAGCTTTTATAATCCAATAAAAATAAAAGGCTCCGCCTATTTTATGGACGCTGCCTTCACCCCGGGCGCTGTTTATTACGATGGCGCCGAATACAAAGACGTGCAACTGCTGTATGATCTTTATAAAGATCAACTGGCTGCCGTTTTATTCGACCAGTACTCCAAATATGTATTGATAAACGACCGGGTGCAAAACTTCGATCTGCTGGGCCACCATTTTATTAATATAAATGCCGATACGCTCGCCAATAACACGGTGATGAGCACCGGCTATTACGATGAGCTTTACGATGGCAGGTCGGTAGTGCTGTCAAAACGATACAAGCTTATCCAGGAAAATACTTCAAATACCGGGACGCTTGAGGCATACAGTTATTTTACCGATGCCAAACAGGATTTTTTTATCCGGAAAGATAACGTCTACTACCGGGTAAGCAGCCAGCGGGAACTGCTCACTATTTTAAAGGACAAAAAGAAACAGCTGCAGCAATATATCAAATCCAACAAGATCAAATTCAATAAGGATCCTGGCGCAGCTTTAGCCGGCATTGCAGGATATTACGACCAAATAACAAATTAATATGCGGAAAATATACTTCTTAAGTATTTGTTTTTTGGTTTGGTTTATACCTGTAAGTGCACAGCAGGGCAATACAAAATTGATAACGGCCAACTTTCAGAACGCCAAAATTGAGTCATTCGTGAGCGAGCTGGAAACGCAAACCGGTTACCACTTTTATTATGATCCCGCTAAGTTTGACAGTCTGCGGGTAACTCTCAACGTTACCGGTAAACCATTTGAAGCCGTGCTCGACCTGGCCTTTGCCAATAAGGATTTTCATTATACCATTATCAAACAAGATGTATTTTTAACAAAGGGCAGAGCATTGAAACCGCATTTGGTTGATGGCTACTTTAAGCAGGCGCCGGCAGGGGTTCAGCCAAGCCAAAGTGAGGCGGTTGCCGACTTTACCGATGAAAAAGAGAAAAAAGTGCCGGAAGCTACTACGGAGAACAAGACTTACGAGATAGGAATAAAAACAAACCACATCAAACCCGGAAACTCGACGATTGACGGGTATTTGCGCAATGCAAAATCGGGGGAGCCGGCAATAGGCATGCATATTTACAGCGACGCCAACAAAACGGGGGCCATATCCGATCAGTTTGGCTATTATTCCATCACCCTGCCGCGGGGGAGGCAAACATTAGCCATAAAGGGTTTGGGCATGAAAGACACCTGGCGAAAGATCATCCTCTACAGCGATGGAAAGTTAAATATCGAATTACAGGAAGTGGTGACCCGCTTAAAAGAAGTTAAGATATCAGCCGAGAAAGTGGCAAATGTACAACAGGTCGAAATGGGCGTTAACCGGGTAGACGTAAAAAGCATCAAACAAATACCAACTGCTTTTGGCGAAGCCGATGTGCTGCGCGTAGTATTAACACTACCGGGTGTGCAATCGGTGGGGGAGGCGACTACCGGGTTTAACGTGAGGGGAGGGTCGGCGGATGAAAACCTGATCCTGCTTAACGGGGCCACCATTTATAACCCCTCGCACTTTTTTGGTTTCTTTTCGGCCTTCAACCCCGACATTGTTCAGGGTATCGAGTTGTTTAAAAGCAGTATCCCCGAAAAATACGGCGGCCGCATAGCATCTGTTTTGGAGGTGACCAACCGCGAGGGCAATAAAAAACAGTTCAGCGGGTCGGCGGGCATCGGTTTATTAACCAGCCGGTTAAATATCGAAGGGCCGATCATTAAAGATAAAACCTCATTTATTTTTGGGGCGCGCACCACGTATTCTGACTGGCTGCTGCAATTACTGCCTGCGTCTTACAAAAATAGTTCTGCTTCATTTTATGATTTCAACCTGGATATAAGCCATAAAGTTGGCGAAAAGGATAATATCTACCTGAGCAGTTATTTGAGTAACGATAATTTTAAACTAAACAGCGACACGGATTACCAGTACAGCAACAAAAACGCCAACATCAAATGGAAACATAATTTTAACAACAAGCTGTACAGCGTGGTGACGGCCGGGTTCGATGGTTATAAGTACAACATATCGAGCTCTGCAGTTCCGGTGGATGCGTTTAAACTGAATTTCGCCGTAAAGCAAACTAACTATAAGGCCGAGTTTACTTACTATTTAAATCCGAAACACACGCTTGATTTTGGGTTAAGCGCTATAGATTACGGCATCGACCCGGGTAATTTCGGGCCTAACAGCCAGGCCTCATTGATCCTTCCCCAAACCGTGTCGCCTGAGCAGGCGTTGGAGAGCGCCCTGTATGTTGGGGATAAATACGACATTACCTCCGATCTGTCGTTAAATGCGGGTATAAGGTACTCTTTGTATGATTACCTGGGCCCTAAAACGGTTGACTACTATGCACCAGATTTACCCCGCACCAGTGTAAACGTGCTGGACAGCGTTACCTACAAAAGCGGGCAGGTGATCAATACCTATCACGGCCCCGAGATACGGGTTGCGGCGCGCTACAATTTAGGCGGTGACATGTCGGTAAAGGCGAGTTATAATACCCTGAGGCAGTATTTACACCTGCTTTCAAACAGTACGGCCATTTCGCCCATCGATATTTACAAATTAAGCGACCCTAATATCAAACCCACCCTGGGCAGCCAGGTGTCGCTGGGCTTATACCGGAACTACGCGGCAAATACCATTGAAACCTCGGTTGAGGTGTATTACAAAAACATTGAGGATTACCTCGACTACAAAAGCGGCGCCACGCTGCTGTTAAACCAGCACGAAGAACAGGAAGTGCTAAATACAAAAGGGAAAGCTTATGGGATAGAATTTTTAGTAAAGAAAACAGCCGGCAAATTAAACGGCTGGATAAGCTATACCTATTCGCGGACATTTTTAAAACAGGACGACCCTTTTGCGGGCGAGACCATCAATAACGGAAATTTTTACCCTGCCAATTACGACAAACCCAACGACGTTAACGTGATCGGTAATTACCGGTTCAGCCACCGGTTTAGTATCTCGCTGGATGTTACCTATAGTACCGGCCGGCCAATCACGCTTCCAACCGATAAATACTCCTATGGCGGCTCGGAAAGGGTAGATTATTCGGACAGGAATGCCTACCGGATACCTGATTATTTCAGGTCCGATTTCTCGATGAACATCGAAGGTAATCACAAGGTGCACCAGCTGACGCATAACTCGTGGACGATCGGGGTTTACAATTTGACCGGCAGGGCGAATGCTTATTCCACCTTTTTTGCGGAGCAGGGCGGCACAATCAGCGGGTACAAGCTATCCATTTTTGCATGGCCCATCCCGTTTGTTAATTATAATATCAGGTTTTAATGGAAATAATAAGACTTAGGACTATGATGAAAAGAATTTGTTTAACACTGATAACAGGCCTTATGCTGCTCATGTACATGCGCTGTAAACAGCCCTATGTTTTACCGGCCAGTTCGGCAAACAACAATACGCTTGTTGTTGAAGGAGTAATTAATACCGGCAACGGGCCGACCACCATAAAGCTGGGCCGAACCGTAAAACTTACCGATTCGGTTAGCGAAAACCCGGAATTGGGCGCTAAAATTACCGTCGAGAGCGATGCCAACCCCGGCGGCACAACAGTTGCGGCATTGGCTGATTCGGGCGCGGGCAAGTACATTGGGTACGCTACGGGTTTAAGTCCGGCGAACAATTACAGGCTCAGGATTGTTACCGCGGCCGGCAAAACTTACCTTTCGGCTTTTGTGCCGGTAAAAAATGCGCCACCTATTGACAGCATTAGTTTCCAGGTTAAGGCCGACGGCATATATATTTTTTCGACCGCGCATGATCCCACCAATAATGCCCGTTTTTACCGCTGGGATTATACGGAAACCTGGATCATTCACTCGGCTTATCAATCCTATTACGAGGCAGTAACAACCCCAAAGGATACGGTGGTATACCGGCCGACGAAGGATGAGATTTATAGCTGCTGGCAAAACGACGCTTCATCCACCATCGTTTTAAACTCATCGGCAAAACTATCGCAGGACATTATTGCGAATAACCAGGTTGCCTATGTGCCCTCAACCTCCGAAAAGCTTGGCGTAGAATACAGCATTACGCTAAACCAATACGCTCTAACCGCCGACGCATTTAACTATTGGCAAAACCTGAAGCTGAACACCGAGCAGCTGGGGGGTATCTTCGATGTGCAGCCCTCGCAATTACAGGGAAATATCCACAATGCCGCTGATCCGAACGAGCCGGTGAGGGGATACATCAGCGCCGGGGCATCCACCCAAAAAATACTCTTTATTGGTAACTCATCGGTGCCTCAATATTGGTATCGCACCATAAAATTGCCGTACACCAACGTTTGTTTGAAGGACACTTTTTATTTTCAGAACCCCGCAACCGGGGCCAATGATGTTTCGCAATTTTTTCATGGTATCGGCGTGCCGATAGATGACGTGATCACTCCGCTGGAAGTAATCATTGGCTATAGCGAATCATCGCCGTTTTGCGTGGATTGCAGGCTTAGGGGCACCAATGTACAGCCATCTTTTTGGGTATATAAATATTAACAGGAATGCAGCAAATCGTCGGCATATTAAAATATAGGGTAATTTGCATAATGCTGCTGGCATGTGTTGCGGATAGCGCGTTTGCCCAGCCAGGCGCAGGCATCCTCAATAAATTTGAAAATTATAGCAGTAATTCGCTGCAGGAAAAACTGTTTGTGCATACCGACAGGTCTGCCTATTTTACGGGTGAGCTGCTGTGGTTTAAAATATACGCCGTTGACGGCATGTACAACAAACCGCTTAGCCTGAGCAAGGTGGCTTATGTAGAAGTTTTGGACGATAAGCAAATTCCGGTGATGCAGGCCAAAATAGCAATGGTAAATGGCAGCGGAAACGGCTCGATATTTATACCGGTAACCGTTAACAATGGCAATTATACACTCAGGGCCTATACCAGCTGGATGAAAAACTTTAGCCCGGATTTTTATTTTGAAAAGGGGATAACCATTATAAATCCGCAGATGGTCCCGGAGGCCAACACGGCTAAAAATAACAACAATTACGACATACAGTTTTTCCCGGAGGGTGGAAATTTGGTTAGTGGCATTCAAAGCAAGATTGCTTTTAAAGCAATTGATCGCGATGGCTCAGGCGTTGATTTTAAAGGGGCAATCGTCGATCAAAAAAATGATACTATCGTACGGTTTGCACCTTTAAAGTTTGGCATGGGGCATTTTTTGATGATGCCGTCTGCGGGCAATGCTTACCGCGCGGTTATTAATATTGCGAATACAAAACCAATAGTAAAGGAACTGCCCGCAGTTGCCACCGGTTTTGTGATGCAGCTGAACGATAATGGCTCGAACCAACTGGATGTTAGCGTGATCAGCAACAGTAACCCGGCCGACGCTGTTTATTTATTTATCCATACCCGCCAAGTGGTAAAAGTGGTGAAAGAGGCTCAGTTAAATAGCGGCGTGGCGCACTTCGCAGTCGATAAAAATTTGCTGGATGATGGCATATCACATATAACCTTGTTTAACAGCGCCAGGCAGCCTGTTTGCGAGCGTTTATACTTTAAACGGCCGGCGGCTAAATTGCTAATAGATGCGTCGACCGATCAGCAGCAATATGGTACCCGTAAAAAGGTAAATGTCGCGATAGCGGCAAAAAACCAGTCGGGCAAGCCGGTGAGTGCCGATTTGTCCATGTCGGTATATCGCCTCGACGGAATACAAAATGCCGGCCAGGGAGATATTTTAAGTTATTTGTGGTTGAGCTCAGACCTTGTTGGAAAGGTAGAATCCCCGGAGTACTATTTTACCGATAACTCCGCAGAAGCCAGCGAAGCCGCAGATAACCTGATGCTGACACAGGGATGGCGCCGGTTTGATTGGAGCGCTATATTGAATAACAAAGCGCCGGCATTTAGTTTTTTGCCCGAAACTTATGGGCATATAGTCGCCGGTAAAATAGTGAACGCCGCTACAAACGCACCGGCAAAGGGAATTATCGCCTACCTCGGTGCACCAGGAAAAAGGGTTCAGTTTTATGCGGCTAAAAGTGACTCGGCCGGTGAGCTGTTGTTTAATACAAAAGATTTGAACGCCGGCGAAATCGTAGTTCAGCCAAATCCTTTGTTGGATAGCACCTACCGGATAGATATATCAAACCCGTTTTCAGAACAATTTTCACAAGCCCGTTTGCCTGCATTTACAGTAAGCCCTAACATGCAGCAAGCTTTTGAGGCGCGGAATGTGGACATGCAGGTACAAAATATTTATGCCGGCGACCGGACAAAGCAATTTGTGGACCCTATAGTCGATAGTTCCGGGTTTTATAAAAAACCAACCAACAGCTACCTGCTTGACAATTATACCCGGTTTACCACGATGGAGGAAGTATTGCGCGAATACATAAGGGAAGTTAGCGTAGTGCGGCGCAAAGACAAATTTCACCTGCGGATACAGGGCGAAACAAGCTTTTTAGAAGACCCGATGATATTGGTTGACGGCGTACCCGTTTTCGATGCGGATAAACTGATTGCCATTGATCCGCTGGCGATCAGGAAGCTGGAAGTGGTGATAGACAGGTATTATTATGGTCCTGCAAAGATGGAGGGTATTGTGAGCCTTACCAGCTATAAAGGCAACCTGGCAGGAATGGAAATTGACCCGCATGCCGTAGTTGTTGACTATGAAGGGCTGCAAATGCAACGCGTATTTTACTCCCCTGTTTACGAAACCGAAAGCCAGGTAAAAAGCCGCCTGCCCGATTACCGCAACCTGCTGTATTGGTCGCCCTCGGTTAGCGCGAATGATAAAAACGCCGTATCGTTTTATACATCCGACCAGGATGGAGATTATATTGGCCTGGTGCAGGGAATCACCGCCAACGGGGATGCCGGTAGCTATTATTTTAGGTTTGCGGTGAAAAAATAACATAGTAATCCGCCTGTTTGGAAAAGAGGATAAAATATTGTTATTCTCGTTTTATCAAACTTTAAATTTTACAGATCTGTTTCCTTGACAATCATTGGATCAAAAGTTCTGAATTCTTCGATTCCGGCAAACGCATCAAAAGCAATTGTTTGAGTATATTTCGTACCTACCACGTCTTCATATTCTATTGATAAGTATATTGTACAATTTAAATTTTGTCCTTGTATATGTTTAACTAAAAAATAGAGTTCTGCATTGGGTCCGTCATTGCTTAAAGTGAACACGGGAGGTTTAAAAATAATTTGTTTTATTGAATCATCCAGCTTTAAAAGCTTGCCCTGAAAGTTTAACGCAACATTTGCACTCAAATTTCTTACAGCTATACAAATTGGTATTCTATCTGGATCATCAATTTTAAAGTTTTCTAAGAATCTACTATATGAAAGTTTTGGTTTAAAATCCTCCCTCAATCTAAGATGTTCAATTTTTAAAAGTTTATTTTGAGTTTCTTGAACTTCCTTTTGAGATTTAAGCGTTTTCCATAAAAAATAAGCAGTAATCATAGTAACAATTATCATTACCCATTCTGAGGCTGTACCCCAAACATCAGCGTGAAATGGAAATTTAAATAAGTCCATAATTAAAATTAGGATATTCGTCGATAAAGTTAGAAAATGATATCATTTAGATTATCTAATTTACTTAACCTCGAATTATTAGAAAAACCGATAATAAAACTTGACGTTAAAAATTGGAAATGGCCTCCCTTTAGATTGAATTTTAGTAATCTTAAAACTTCGATAGGTCAGCATTTCCCATCCAATTAAAGGAATTTTTTATTGAAAATTCACAAAATAGCGAGTAGATATTTGTTGAAGTTTTAACTTTATGGAATAGGTTTAGACTTTAATGACCAAACAATTTAAATTTTAGCCCACTGCCCAAACAAGCGAATCATTACCAAAATGAAGGGGGTGAAACATGCGAAAGAACCCCTTTTGTTTTACTGCTAAGGGGACACTTTACCTAATTTCCTATTAGTTAAATTAAATTTATAGGAAAATTTGATTTTATCAATAATTAATATTTACATTTGATCAAGCTAATACTTTTTAGCCCTAAAACTTGTTGCGATAGCCGGAATTAGATTTTTGGCGTTCCTTAAAATGTAATGGATAGGTGATGTGGGATTGCTTGCAAACTGTTAGGCGTTTGCGCCGCTTTTGGGACCATTAATGCAATTGCGGGCTTTGCACAATTTCAACTAAACCGGGAAGCGTGCATATAAAAACGAGATCTAAACTAACCAAATTTAACCTAAGCGAATGAAAAAGTTCAACACCATCACCGTTTTAATTGCCATTGGCGCTGTATTGACCTATCTCAGTTTCGCGTCCTGCGGAGGCGGGACCGGAGGGACACAAACTTTGGGCGCCGGCGCCCCCGGCAAGGTAACCACAAAGCTAAGCCCTGACTTACCTTTTGATGTTACGCTCCCTCCGCCGCCCCAGCGTGTACTGGAGACCACCGTACGCCGGGCGTTCGACCTTTTTTCCTGGGACTCGTTTATCGCCATAAGCTGGCCGACGGACACCAGCCAGGTAATCGGTCAGCATGGCGACAATCCAACCTTATGGGAAACCTGGAAAAAAAATTACCAGGTATTTTTGGATAGCGGCCAGGCGCCCGGAGCATGGGATTTAGCCACGCAAAGCAAGGAAGTGACCCTGTCGCAAACCGGCAAAACGCCGCCGAACATGACGGCTATTTTCCAGCCTTTTTTAACCGGACCGCTGATAGACCAGAACGGGCAGTATAACCGCTTTGAGATCGCGATGAACCAGGAAATGTTTGAATTTATCGATCAGCACAAGCTTTATAATATACAGGGCCAGCAAGCCTTTACCGATACCGTTAAGTTCCCGGAAGGCGATAATACCAAAAAGGTTTGGGGCGCGATAATGGTAAAAGCATCCTGGAAAATATTAGGCAAAGGCGACGACACCTCCCGTTTCCATAAGATCAGGGCTACCATCCATATCCCGGCATTACCATCACGGGGTATAAAAGACAGCACCTACGAAGCATGGGTGGGCCTTGTAGGCTTTCATATCGGTACAAAAACGGTAACGTCACCGCAGTGGATATGGTCCACCTTTGAGCAGGTGGATAACGTACCCGTTTTTGGCAAGGTGGAAAAAGGCAAACATTACAACTATTATAACGAGGCCGCAGGTGATAAAGCACTGAACAAAGCGCCTGCCCAGCCATGGAACCCGGCTATACCGAACCAAATACCGAGCCAGGTGATGCGCCTTACCCCGATAGACACCGGCACCCAGGCCCTGAACGATTCGATCCACAAAATGCTGGTAATGATCAACCCGCATAACGTATGGCAATATTATGAGCTGGTAGGCACGCAGTGGCCTGTGCATCCAACCCAGAGTAATACCGGCGACCCGTTCCCGGTGTACATGGCCAACGCAACGCTGGAAACCTATGACCAGGGCTTTATACAAGCGGGCAAGATCGTGTACAGTCCCGGAGTTACTTCCAGCTGTATCGGCTGCCATAATGCTTCTGTCACGTGGGGAGGAAGGCCTTCGGACTTTACGTATCTTTTAAAAACGGCAAAAGCGGTTCCAAATAAACACTAACCCAATAAAACTTATCCAAAATGATGACTCTTGATGAATTCGTAGCCCTCTCCGCGGCTTTAACCGGCTACCCGGCGAGCACCTTGCTGCCCGCGCGGGACACCCAGAAAGTAGCGGCAGCACTATATGCGGAATTAAGCCTGCCCAGCAATAATATACCGGCCGCCCAGCTTAATGAGCTGACCCAGGTTTGGAACAGTATAGCCAATACGCCGCCGCCCCAGCTTGAAGCTGCTGTTAACACGAATATTATTCAAAACCTGGCCATAACCCGGCTTGCGCAAAATATTATTTACCTGTGGTACTTTGGTATTTGGTATGATCTGACCAAAAACCCCAACTCGTTCGCATCGCCAAACATCGACCACGTGGTTTCGCCGCTGGCGTATACCAATGGCCTGGTTTGGGGCGAAATGGGCGCACACCCCATGGGCTTCAGCGTGGGCGATTTTGGTTATTGGGCCAATGTGCCCACCCTGCCCGTAATCAGTTAACAAAACAAAAACCTAACCGAAAAAAATATTAAAACAATGGACAGTTCAACCAAACAATATGATGTGGTAATAGTGGGCGGCGGCTGGGCCGGCAGTACGCTGGCGTACAAGCTTGCCTCGGCCAATAAAAAAGTACTGGTACTGGAAGCCGGCATAGCCATTGACGGCCTGATCACCAACCCCGACGAAAACCAACTGGTAACCGGTAACCGCGCCGAGTTTATGAACGATTTTTTTATGGCGATGGCCAAAACGCCGGAGTCGCCCTATGTTCAGAATTATAACGCGCCGAGGCCGTCGGTATTGGACATACAACCGGTTCCGCCATTTAAGTTAACGCAGCCGCCGCCTCCCGACCAGGCCGATCTTCCACATCTGCCGGAACCTGCGCCACCTCCGGCGCCTGTTGATTGCACGGATGTAAAGGCCTCGATTGACAAAGGCTATTTTATCCAGCGTGGCCCGATTCCCTTCGGCAGCACTTATGAGCGCCGGGGCGGCGGTACATCATGGCACTGGCTGGGC
>Ga0206971_10248_pt1 | contig 16374 bp, 13 predicted proteins | sample Alteio_BWOrgHeat_85_FD_152917 | JGI IMG/M metagenome (GOLD analysis project Ga0206971, IMG submission 152917) | Enriched cells from forest soil in Barre Woods Harvard Forest LTER site, Petersham, Massachusetts, United States -... | ecosystem: Environmental > Terrestrial > Soil > Temperate forest >...
CTTCGCGACGATATGTACTTTACCGACACCAACAAAATCTTTTACGTCAAGATCAAAAGTTACCAGTTGGTCGCCCGTTTTCTCAAATGTTATCGTTTTTTGATCATTACCCGCCAGGTTGCTGAACATGTTGGATGTAACCTGCAGGTTCACCGTTTTAATATTGTTCTCCATCGCAAAAACCGATACCGGCAGCTGTATTTTTTCTGATGGTCCCAATACCCGCGGCAGCGTGGCCAGCATCATCAGCGGCTTTTTCACGGCCACGTATTTATCGGCAAAGCCATAACCACCCTGATGCCCGGCAATCACCATCACTTTAACAGAACCGATGTATTGCGGCAAGGTGAAGCCATGGGTTTGTTTCTCGCCTGCGTTCAGGTGGAAAGGCCCCAAAAACTTCACTACGGGTTTAAACCGGTTTACGGTTACACTGTGGTTCATCCCCGCCGTTCCGTCCCCGCCAATGCTTAAAATGCGTTCCAGCCCGGTACCATAAGCGCCGATCACGTAGTCAAACAAATCCCACGTTTTTACGCCAAGAGCCTCCCGGGCATAAAAAGTCTCGTGTGGGTTGGGTGTCTTATAATTGGTGATATCCAACAACCCTTCGTCTACTATGGCGATGGTGTAGGTCATTTCTTTACCCGATGCCTCCGAAATGGTCACCGACGACGGCGTTTCCGGCCTGATCTTATCCGGCATGCTGATCACCGGCTTCAATATCGTTGCCGGGTCATCAACCGTTAATGGTATTACACCATACATCCTTATCGGCAAATCATTCACGGTTTGCGAGTGGCGCTGCAGCAGCGTAACGTTCACAAAAATATTTGGCGCCATCGTCCCGTCGATCTTAAATGTATACCGCGTTTGTCCTTTTTTGGTGTCTATCCAGGTAGTGCTCAAAACCTTGCTGCCATTTTCAAGGCTGATCAAAGCACGCCCGTCCGACATAGTGGGAATAGTTAATGTTGCATTGTCGCCAACGGTATAATTCTTTTTGTCCGAAGTGAACGATAGCATAGCAGCTTCCGTCGGATTGGTTTCCTGAAGCCGCGCCGACCAGTTCGGCCAGTCAAGGTACATGATTTTGCCGGTTGAATGCCCTGTCTGCGGGTCTTTTATCCGAAGTAAGTACCTGCCCCAGTCAGCCTGGGCAATACGCAGGTTCCATTTGGCTTTGCCATTTATGACTTTAATGGTCTCGCTTTTTACAAGTTTGTTGTACTTGTCCTGCGTAAAGTTGCTGAATTCAGTTCCGCTCTCGTCCCACCACCAGCGCCATTGTATCTTATAAAGCTCCAGCTCAACATCCCGTGTGCCCTCAAATGGCTTGCCTTTGGTATCTACATCGGCAATATCAATCTCGTTGTCCTTGTCCGTAATCAGCATATCCGACCAATCACTGCCCTTCGGCGTTTTTATGCCGACATAGCCGGGGTAAACATTATAAGGCATACTCATCGATTGTATACTGAAATTGCCGCCAGGTTCAAAAACCTTTATAAGGAAATTTGCGGAAAGCTGGCCCGGCGCCTGTTTGTCGATGTTCAGGTCGGTATTGATGGTAGCGTTTCCATTGGCATCCAGGCTGCCGTCAAACATGGTCGAAGTTTGCGTGGTAAAGGAAAGTGTCGGATCGTCAAAATTATAATCGTCGTACCCTTTAAAAGAGGTTGTCCGGGGTGTCAAAAATGCATCGATCTTCGCTTTCAAGTTTTGCGCCGTACCGCCAAAAAGCCATTGCGCGGTAAGCAGCCCTTTTTGGTCGTTACCCTTGGTCAGCTCGGTTGCACCACCGAAGGTAAGGCCTATCTTCAGCCGGTTAGGCATAATGGTTTCTATCTTTACATTTTTCTCAAACTCGGCTTTGCCTACTTTTACCTTGGCAGACCAGTTGCCGGTAGGCGATCCGGTTTCAGTTGCCGTATGGAAACTGTAGAAACCATCAAGTGATTGTGTTTTTATGATGCGCCGGTAAAGCTTATCACTCGGGTCGTACAGGTCAAACTCAACCGGGTGATCGGGTGGGAGTGTTTTCAGCTTATCTTCCAGGATAAAGGACATGAATATCGAGTCTCCGGGCCGCCACACGCCGCGCTCGCCATAAATAAATCCCTTCAGCCCATTTTGGACTTCGTCACCGCCAACATTAAAGCGGGAGAGGGGCAGGGAGTTACCATCGTCGAGCCTTAAATAGCCGCGCTCTTTGCCATTTTTGGCCACCAGCAGGTAAGGCTTTCGTTTCAGGTCGAATTTTGCAAATCCATCAGCATCCGAAGTCGTTTTGTATAGCACCTGTTTTTGAAAATCCAAAATTTCCAGGTCGACACCCGGCATGGGTTTGGCAGTTAAAATATTGGTAACGGCTACCATCAGGTTGTTGTCATTGCCGCGTTTGGCAATCAGCCCGATGTTCGACGCAATAATATTCCGGGCAGCCCATTTATCCTTGGTAAAGTAGGAATTGGTGCAGGGATTTTGTTTATCCGCCCAGTTGAAATCATCGGGGTAATAGCTGTCATAGCGCGACCAGAAATCGTCGTCCTCGTCGTTTACGTCGGCGGTGTTACGGTGCCGTCCACCGCTTTCACCGTCACTTTCGTCCTCATCATCGCCCTCGTCTTCACTCTTTTTAATAACCGGGCTGCCAACAGAACAATTGTACAGCGAATACTCTTTCCGGAAACCGATAATTACCCTGTAAATAGCGCCGGGCTCGGTGCGCATCAGCTGATCAATATCCAGCATGAAACGGTTCTTTTTATTTAGGTTGAGGCTTTTGTCTTCGTCCAGCCTGATCGTCTTTTGAACGACAGGCCTGCCCACGTAACGCAGCTCATCATCGCCATCGAAGTTGTTATTTTGAAAATACTGCGGAACGTTGTCGGCATATATCTCGATAATACTAACGTCCACTGCGTTTAAATTGACGGCTTCAAAAGGCATCATCAGCTTACCCGAGTCGGGCAGGATCACCCCTTTACCGGGGATGGTGACCGCCGGCAGGCGATTCTCGAAAAAAACGTTAGCCGAGTATGCTTTTTTTATCTTTTGGTGCGATATATTTTCAACGCCCTCGTTTACAAATACAGTATAATTTCCTTCCAATTGTACCGGCGAATATACTTTCACCATGCTGCCCTCAATCGTGTAGGCCGGATCGGTAACATTACCCAGGCCGATTAGGCCGTTTAATTCCTGCCCAACCTTTATGGCATCCGAAAATTGTATCAGGACATATTGATCCTGGTCTTGTGAGGCCCGGATGTCTAATACTTTAAAATCGCCAATGGCGGGGATAACAAATTCCTGGCTGCCTTTTTTATCAACGCCGATGCTGCTGCCGTCCCAGGTAATTGTAAGCGGGTTTACTTTGTCCTTCTCACGTTTTAGCTGGGTAATCGTAAAGTTATGTGTTTTTGTGACTGGGTTATGCTGCCAGTTTACCTGTACCGGGAAGGTAAAGCTGGTACTGATAAGCTTTTCAACATTGTCCGGATTTTCATTATCCGCAGTCTGGATAAAGCCGGTCAGCTTCATTTGATCTGTCGAAGTGTTAGTCGCCGTTTGTAAACCATTAAACGTTACATTAAAATCAGGCTTCATGGTTTGAAAGCCGAATTTGAAATCTTCAAACTGATCGGGCACACGGGTAATCTTGCTCAGCTTAAAGTCGGCCGAATAGCTTTTGTCGGGGTCGAGCCTTTCTGCCGGCTTAAATTCAATGGTTCTTTCGTCCACCCAGTACGCTTTACCTTTAATTGACGGTGAAAAATCAAAAATGCCGGCGTCGAGCGCACCATTCTGCTCGTGGATGGTTTGGACGTCTCCGGCAAGCCGGATACGGATCGGGCTTTCCTTGGAAATGATGCCCGTAGTGTACGACTCGATGTACTTGTTGAAACCCGGGTCAATCTCCGTTTTTTTGTGGTGGCGAAAAAGAATAAAGGCAATAACAAGGACAAGCGTCAGCGCAACGCCGATGGTAATTAACCCTTTCCGCGAATGGGAAAGGCCTTCAGAAGTGTTCATGGAATTTGGTTATTTTAAGTAACGAAAGTTAAATACATTTTTTTGATAAAAAATAATATTTTGTAAAATTTATTTTTCGCAGATGATAATTGGTAAAATCATGCGTTTTACAGACTATTAGGCCTGATAAATTGCAATACGCTGACAATTTGCGCAGTTGCCTTACGGTTTATGTGTTTGAACAAGCGCTTTGAATTGAACGCTGATAGGGTACAATAAATAAAGATTGTAAAAAATCTTCCCAAAAACGCGATAGGGACGCAATATTTTGTGCCTGGCATCTGCATTTCGGTACTTGGAAAACGATTTTGCTTTATGTTTTCGGGCGCGTCGGTCACCGCAGGCGTTGTCGCGAGACGTCGTTCAGAGATGAGGAATATTACGTTTAGAAAAGGAACAACTATCTGATCTTGATTATTATTTGATCATTACCCCCACCTTATTCACCACCGGGAGCCGGGTAAAATTCATTTCGACAATACTTTCCGGGAGGAAAATAAATTTTTTGTCGTATATCTCGCGGCCGATATAATAGCTCAGCCAGTATTCGTTATTGAGGCCAAAGGTTTGCTCGTCAATAGGTTCTATCAGTTTATAGGCACCCTGTTCAACCCTGGGGAACATATGCCGCAGGGTTGATGTTTTAACCTGCTCGCCATTTTTTTCGCCGTATCCCCTGGAGGTGATCAATACGTTTTCAATCGGCTCATTTTTTAGATTAATGAGGTAAACATACCACAGCTTGTTTTCCACGCTTTCTTTTTCAAGCGCAACAGCAATAGCTATGTCCGTAACTTTGTTTTCGGGGAGGTCTTTGATCATTGTAGTTGATTGAGTTGGATTAAGTTGATTGAGTTAGATTAAGTTGGTCGGTTTTTAACTCAATCAACCACTTAACTCAATCAACTTAATCAACTAAATTTATTTCTTCTTCACAAATTTCTTAACCGGCTTTTTCGGTTCTTTCTCGGCGGCAGCAGCCAACTCCTTGCATTCCTCAAAGGTGAGCGATTTGGGGTCTTTTCCTTTGGGAATCTTTACATTTAATTTTCCAAACTCAATATAAGGGCCAAAACGGCCGTTCAATACTTTAACAGTGGGATCTTCGTCGAATGCCTGGATGACCCGCTCAGCATCTTTTTTACGCTTCTCGATGATGATCTCTATTGCCTGCTCTTCCGATACCTGCAGCGGATCGATTTCTTTGGGCAGGGAATAAAAAGCATTATTATGCCTTATATATGGGCCGAACTTGCCGATGGCGACGGTCATTTCCTTTTCTTCAAATACCCCGGCTTTTTTGGGCAGTTTAAACAACTCCATAGCATCCTCCAGCGATATTGTTTCAATGCTTTGGCCTGCCCGCAAACTGGCGTAAAGCGGCTTTTCTTCAGCACTTGCTTCGCCATTACTTTCGCCCACCTGCACAAAGGGCCCAAACCGGCCAATCCTTACCGATACCTTTTTGCCGCTTGCCGGATCGATACCCAGGTCGCGTTCGCCGGTGGCCTTGTCAGCCGTTTTTACCGTACTTTCCACTTCCTTATGAAAGGGCGTGTAAAAATCGCGAATCATATCCGTCCACTCGGTAAGGCCCTGGGCTATATCGTCAAATTGCTTTTCCACCGTGGCGGTGAAGTTAAAATCGACGATGTCGACAAAATACTGAACCAGGAAATCGTTTACCACCGAACCAATGTCAGTTGGAAACAGCTTGCCTTTTTCAGCGCCGGTGTTCTCAGTTTTTTCCGCTTTGCTTATTTGAACGCCTTTAAGCGTTAGTACGCTGAACGCGCGTAGTTTGCCTTCGCGCTCTTCTTTTACCACGTAGCCGCGGTTCTGAATAGTTGATATGGTAGGAGCGTAGGTGGATGGACGGCCTATTCCCAGCTCCTCCAACTTTTTTACCAAACTCGCCTCGGTATACCTTGCCGGCGGCCGTGAAAAACGTTCCGTCGCCAGCATTTCCTGTAATTCAAGCCGCTGGCCTTTGGTTAGTGGGGGTAACATAGCATTTTCGCCATCCTGCAGGTTATCTTCCTCTTCGTCGCTCGACTCCAGGTAAACTTTCAGGAACCCATCAAATTTCATCACCTCACCATTAGCCACCAGTTCTTCTTTACGGGTTGATATGCCGATCTTCGCTGTTGTTTTCTCAAACAGGGCTTCGCTCATTTGCGAAGCGATGGCACGCTTCCATATCAGGTCGTATAAACGCATTTCGCCCGAGTCGCCTTTGATACTGTGCTGGCCAAAATAAGTGGGCCGGATGGCTTCGTGTGCCTCCTGGGCGCTTGCGCTTTTGGTCTTATAAATACGCTGCTGGTGGTATTTATTGCCATAGGCCGACACAATTTCCTGTGCGGCGCCGTTCAATGCTGTCTCGGATAAATTCACCGAATCGGTACGCATATAGGTAATGTGCCCGGATTCATATAGCTTTTGCGCCACTTGCATTGTCCGCGACACCGAAAAGCCCAGTTTGCGGCTGGCTTCTTGTTGTAAGGTAGAGGTGGTAAACGGCGCGGCAGGCGACCGTTTCGCCGGCCGGGTTTCTAATGAATTGATCTGGAATATCGCGGCAATACAATCCTGCAAAAACTTTTCCGCTTCTTCCTGTTCGCTGAAACGCTCAGGTAATTCTGCTTTAAACGCGTCCCTGCCTTTGCCAAAGATGGCGGTTATTTTGAAGGCTGCCTCGGTTTTAAACTTGTTGATCTCGCGTTCGCGATCTACAATCAATCTTACCGCGACAGACTGCACGCGTCCTGCTGAAAGCGAAGGTTTAACCTTTTTCCATAATACCGGCGATAATTCAAAACCAACCAGCCTGTCCAGCACACGTCGGGCTTGCTGGGCGTTTACTAAATTATAATCAATTTTTCTTGGCGTCTCAATCGCACGGAGTATTGCCGGCTTTGTAATCTCGTGAAAAACAATACGCTTCGTAGTCGCATCTTTCAGCTCCAGCGTATCAAATAAGTGCCAGGATATGGCTTCCCCCTCACGGTCCTCATCGGACGCGAGCCAAACCATATCTGCTTCTTTAGCGAGTTTCTTTAATTCGCTGACAACCTGCTTCTTATCCGCCGGAACCTCATATTTTTGTTTAAAGTTATTGGCAATATCAATGGCATCGTCCGACTTCACCAGGTCGCGTATATGCCCATAGCTCGACTTCACGGTAAAGTCCTTACCCAGGTACCCTTCGATGGTTTTGACCTTGCCAGGCGACTCAACTATAATCAGGTTTTTAGCCATTTAAGCAGATATTTTTTTGCAAAGAAAACATAAAGAACGCTAAACGCAAATTTGTTTTGGCGATTGTTGATATACAGATAACCTGAAAGGAGGGGAAATTTGTAGTAAAACAAGACGGTGAAACGTTGAAACGCATCGGTAATTTCGCTTGAATTTTGATAGTTATTCAGACGTCAAAGCCATCTGAAAATCTTCATTTACAAAGAATCGGGCCGATACCCAGTATGAGGAAACTTGCTATAAGAAACACAGTCAAGGTATTGGTGACAATGACAAGAATCTTGTTTTCGGGTTTATATCTGAAAAACCATAACGTAAACCAACTCAAAAGCCTGTGCCGCAATTCTCCCGGCTCATGTAATTTTACTTTAAAACGATTGCCAAAAGACGCAAAGGAAGTATTGTTTTCAATATTGTAGGTCCGGAAATTGATAAGGACTCTGACAATAAATAAGACGACTAAAATTGGCACGAGAACAAAAAAATTATCAATATAAAATCCGAACAATGGTACATTTACAACAGTTACTGGATAACCCTTAAAATAGTCTATTTCGTGTACTATATAAGACGTGCGGCCTAATCGTACCTCTTCAATCTCTTTTAATAATTTTCCATTTCTGTCATACTCTTTTGATTTTCCAAAATCATCACCATTCACGTACACGGATGTGATATAATCCCCCCCGGTAACAGGAAAAACCCATAATCCCTGCATTACGCACGAACTGTCCGTTTTGTTAATTGCCTTTCCATTCACTATCTCAAAAACGTGACACGGATATTCATAGGAAGTGTCAGATTTTATAAATACTGCCGCGCCTTGATGAGTTGTATCTTTTGAAATAATCATTTTCGCCTTAAAAGGGACAGTATCGTGCCCAACGATCATGTACTTTTGACCGAGCGCCGAATTATAAACAAACAGAACAAGGGGGATGAAAAATTTTGTCAATTTTTTTTAGTTATAAGCGCTAATCTGCTATAAAATTATCAAAATCTATAAGACGAGGAAGTTTTTCTTATTTTGTAACTGAAAGGGAATTGACCATCGTACGGATATAGTCACTGCCGGAACACTGGATATGAACAGGTGCCTGATGGTAAATAATAATAAATGCTTATTTTTGTTATCGGAGGGTCATTGGAAAATGAAAAATTTAGAACGCATCACGCTTAATCTGGAGATAATGGGCGGCAAGCCCTGTATAAGGGGCTTACGGATGACTGTAGGTACGGTAATCGGTTTGCTTGCAGCTGGTCACACTGCGGAAGACGTGTTACGGATGTATCCTTATCTGCAACAGGAAGATATTATGGAAGCTTTGTCATACGCCGCCTGGCGTTCCGAAGAAATTGAAGTGCCACTTGCCTCGGTATGAAAATACTTATTGATATGAATTTGTCACCTGAATGGGTGCAGGAATTTAAAACTCATAACATCGAAGCGGTTCACTGGTCAACTGTAGGGAAATTCGATGCCCCCGACCATCAAATAATAGATTGGGCCAAACAAAATAAATATGTAATTTTTACCCACGATCTTGATTTCGGTACTGCCCTTGCACTGACAAAGGCGGAAGAACCAAGTGTAATTCAAGTCAGGACTCAGGATGTTTCTGTTTCGCACTTAAGCGGAATGATTCTTTCAACACTGAATAATTATGTAAGTTTACTTGAAAAAGGAGCTTTGCTGGTGATTGATGAAGACAAACAAAGAATCAGAATACTTCCGGTAAGATAAACCCTAGGTTAGTCATTATCTCACATCAAAAACCCACCGCCCAGCAGATCATTCCCTTCATAAAAAACAGCAGATTGCCCTGGCGCAATACCCGATACTACATGATGAAAACCAACTTTCATATGTTCGCCCATTTGTATAATGGTGCTTTGGGAGCCGGCATCTTTGTATCTGATCTTGGTAATAGCCTCTAATGGCTCAGCGATACTTTCGTATTTAACCAGGTTTAGGTTTCGAACCCAGGCCTCTTTGCGTTCCAGTTCTTCAACAGTGCCTAAAACAACGGTGTTCGTTTCGGGCCGTATGCTGGTTACAAACATGGGTTGGCCAAGCGCAATGCCCAGGCCTTTACGCTGGCCAATAGTATAAAACGGGTAGCCCTGGTGTTTGCCTACTATTGTGCCGTCCCTCAGTTCGAAGTTACCGCCTGCGACACGTTCTTCCAGGTCTTCAACTTTGTGCCTTAAAAAAGCCCGGTAATCGTTATCGGGTACAAAGCATATCTCGTAACTTTCACTTTTACCCGCAAGTTCAAGCTGTCCCATATCCATCGCCATTTGCCTGATCTCGGGCTTGGAGAAATTTCCCAACGGGAATTTTGTGCGTGAAAGATTTTTTTGCGATACGCCCCAAAGCACGTACGACTGGTCTTTGTTTTCGTCCTTGCCTTTTGATACCACATAGCGCCCGCTATCTTGCAAACGAATGTTTGCGTAGTGGCCGGTCGCGATAAATTCGCAGTCGAGCTTGTCTGCTCTTTTTAGCAGCGCTTCCCATTTGATATGGGTGTTGCATAAAACGCAAGGATTGGGGGTACGCCCGGCTAAGTATTCGTCAACAAAGTTGTCGATCACGAAATCGCCGAATTCGCTGCGAATATCCAGGATATAATGCGGAAAACCGTATCCCACAGCCAGGGCGCGGGCATCATTAATGCTATCAAGGCTGCAGCAGCCTGTTTCTTTGGAGCTGGTGCCTGAAGATGCATAGTCCCATGTTTTCATCGTCAGCCCGATCACTTCATACCCCTGTTCATGCAACATCACTGCGGCAACGGAGCTATCAACACCGCCGCTCATAGCTACCAATATCCTTCCATGCTTGCTCATTCGGCCGCAAAGATACCGTTTTACCGTTTAACTTAACCTGCTGTCCGTCAGCAACTGGTAAAATGTCATGCTCCACAGAAGCTAACCTGCAAATTTGAGTTTCCTTATGGTTAATTTATGTCGCCAAACAATATTGTTTAAAAATTTGAGTTTACAATGGATGTAGCGGCACTATTAGCTGATGGACTGCGATGAAATACCATATTTCCCTGTCAGCCCCCGGAGGGGAAAAATGGTCGAAATCTTGTTTTAAAGTTAATTTTTAACGAAGGATTTTTACGGTAAATTTCAACCAGGAAGAAGTTCGCCTATCAAGTTGGTGGTAGAATAAATGTAAAATTGACTTTTATCAAATTCTGGAACCATTCTATTGAATATTTCGTAAAAATGCTTAACGATTTTGTAACGTAAAACTTACATTATAAATTTGTAAACCCTAATTAATAACATATAATGATTGCGCGTTTAACATTGGAACAAAAATTACAGGCTGTAATTTTGGCAATTATTTGCTTTATTGCTGTAGCGGATTTTCTGATAAAGTAATCAGGCAAATTTAATCCAGAAAAAAGGTGTACATAACGGTGTGCACCTTTTTTATTTACGGCAAATTCAGATTAATCCCGAACCTGTCCGTTGCCTTTAACTTTCCATTTATAGCTGGTGAGTTCCGCCAAACCCATGGGGCCCCGGGCATGAAGTTTTTGCGTACTGATACCGATTTCCGCGCCCAGGCCGAACTGTGCTCCATCGGTAAAAGCCGTAGAGGCGTTTACGTAAACGGCAGCGGCATCTACCCGGTTTAAGAAGGCTTCTGCACGCTCATCATCTTCGGTTATAATCGCCTCGCTGTGCTTCGAACTGTTTTTGGCGATATGATCCAGCGCTTCCTCAAAAGTATCAACCAATTTCACGGCCATCCGCAACGCCAGAAACTCGGTACCAAAGTGTTCAGGTTTGGCATGGCTCAATATTCCATCAGGGTAATGCCCCTTTAGTATCATAAATGCCGTCTTGTCGGCATAAACCACCACATTTTTGGCTGCCAGCGGACTGAGGAGTGCAGGCAGATCTTTTAATCGTGAATAATGAACGATGAGGCAGTCGAGCGCATTGCAAACGCTCACCCGCCTTGTTTTGGCGTTGAATACAATTTTGCTTCCTTTCTCCAAATCACCAAATTCATCAAAATACGTGTGTACGATACCGGCGCCCGTCTCGATAACCGGCACTTTGCTGTTGTTACGAACGTGTTCGATAAGCTGCTGGCTGCCGCGCGGGATAAGAACGTCTACATAACCAATGGCATTAAGCAATGCGTCAGCCGCATCGCGTTCGGGTGGGAGCAAGGTTACTACATTCGGATCGATATCATACGTGGCGAGCACCCATTGTATAATGCCCATTATGGCTTTATTGGAATGGTAGGCATCGCTGCCGCCTTTCAAAATACAAACATTGCCGGTTTTGAAGCAAAGTGAGAATACGTCAAAAGTTACATTTGGCCTTGCTTCGTAAATTACACCCACAACGCCCAGCGGTACGCTAACTTTGGAGATATGCAAAGCGTTGGGCATTGTTTTTTTTGAAAGTACACGCCCGAGCGGGCTTTTCAGCTTCGCGATGTTTGTGATTTCAGCAGCCATAGCGGCGATGCGATCTGCCGTTAGCTTCAACCGATCGTACTTCGGATCGCGATGGTCCATTCGGTCCAGGTCCTTTTTATTTTCAGCTAAAAGATAGTGGGTTTGGGCGATGGCAGCCTCCGCCAGATCCCTAAGCACATTGTTTATAACACCCGGCGCAATGTTTTTCCGGCTGGCCAACCGGGCTTTTTCAAAATAAGCTGCGTAGTTCCGTTCTTTAACCAACATGTAATCCTCCTGACGTTTCGGCTACTATCAATTTTCTAAATAAAGGTAATCATAATGTATCAGCGCTTTCTGATTTTTTTGGCCCATCATTTCCACCGCGCGGTCCGACCCGTACTCGGCAATACCGAGGCCGATGGACTTATTGTTTTCGTCCACCAATTTGATGATCTCGCCTTTTTTGAATTCTGAAAGAATATTAATAACACCAACCGGAAGCAGGCTGGAGGCTTTGGCCGAGGTAAGGGCAACTACAGCCCCCGCGTTAACCTGAACGATACCCTTTGCGAAATTGCCCGCGTGGGCTATCCATTTCTTTTTACCTGAGGCCGTTTTGCTGGGTACAAAATGCGTATGCGGAATATTATTGTCTAAAACATCAACCAAAATATTATTCCTGGTACCATTGGCGATATGGACTGCGATGCCGAGTTGGGCCACCTTTTGTGCCATCGTTGATTTAGTAATCATTCCCCCGCGGCCGAATTGCGAACGCCCGGAACTTACAAAAACCGAAAAATCAATACTCTTGCCTTCAATCTCTTCTATTACCTTCGTGTTTTCCTTCTCAGGGTCACCGTCATATATGCCATCAACATTTGTCAGCACGATAAGCGCCTGCGCGTTAAGCATGGATGCGATAAGGCCCGCGAGTTCATCATTATCTGTAAACATCAATTCAGTAACTGAAACGACATCATTTTCATTTACCACGGGAATAACATGATGCTGAAGTAAAATCTTAAGACAATTCTTCATATTCAGATAATGAAGCCTGTCCCTGAAATCTTCCTTGGTTACAAGTACCTGGGAGCAAAGGATATTATATTTCTCAAACAGATGGGCATAGGTATTGATCAGCTTAACCTGGCCGATAGAAGCGAACAGCTGCCGCGTGGCGACAGAGTCGAATTTTTCGGAAATGGAGATGAGACTTTTTCCCGAAGCAACCGCGCCTGAGGAAACGAGCACCACTTCCTTTCCGCCACGCTTTATTGCCGCTATCTGCTCAACCAGGTGCGCTATCCGTGCTAAATCAGGTAAACCGTCTTTTTGCGTGAGTACGTTCGACCCGATTTTTATAACGATTCGCTGATAATTAAAAGCCATTTTTCACCTGAGAAACGGTGCAATATACGGCTAAACCTTAATAGATGTTGTGGTTTACTATACAAATTGCATATTTTATAACAAATACAATCAATTTGTTACCGAAAATTCATGAAAGGAGGTACACCTTCAGTACTTTTTAATGATTTCTATATAAATATCAATAAAATCGGCCAAAAATTACTTAAAATAAGATAGTTTACCCGCTTATGTAATATAACCTTTTACATACTGCCGGGTGAGCTCTTCCTGCGGATCCTGCAAAACCTGCTCGGCAGGCCCGGCTTCGACGATCTTGCCCATGTACACAAAGATGATATAATCTGAAATTCTTGCCGCCTGGCGCAGTATATGTGTTACCAGGACGATAGAATATTTTTCTTTCAGCTGCATAAACAAGTCCTCGATGATATGGGTAGACAGCGGGTCAAGCGCTGAAGTGGATTCATCTCCCAAAATGATCTCGGGGTTGACAGCCAGGCCGCGCGCAAGGCACAAGCGTTGCTGCTGGCCGATGGATAAACGGTTTGCCGAAGCATTCAGCCGTTCCTTTACTTCTTCCCACAAACCTGTGGCGCGCAGCTGGCGCTCAACCAATTCGTCCAGGACAGCCTTTTTGCGCGTGCCGTGTATGCGGGGTCCATAGGCCACATTATCGTAAATAGACATGGGCAGGGGATAAGGCCGCTGAGAAAGCAAGCCCATTTTTTTGCGGATACGGGTTACTTCGATATTCGGATCGTAGATATTTTCGCCGTCAACCAAAACTTTACCGGTAATCTTAACATCGCTGGAGTTGTCTAACAGCCGGTTGAACGTCTTGAGTAAAGTCGTTTTACCGCATCCCGACGGGCCAATAATAGACGTCACTTTTTTATCGGGAATATCGATATTGATATCCTTTAAAATATGCTGGCTGCCGATGTGGACGTTTAATCCCTTAACGCTGATATGCGTTTTTTTGGCCACTACACTTTCTGTTTGTAAAACTTCCTGATACATAGCTCTGACAGTATGGTGATGATCAATACAATTATGGTTAATACTAATGCTGAGGCATAACCCCGGCCCTGAACTTCGGGGACGGGGCTGCTGAGCTGAAAAAAAATGGCCAATGGGAGCGAGGCTGCCGGTTCATGCAATGAGGTAGGTATATTATCACTAAAACCTGCCGTAAACAATACCGATGCCACATCGCCGATGGCGCGGCCAAACGATAGTAATATCGCTGTAAAAATACCGGGCCTGATCTGTCGTAAAATAACTTTGGCGGTTTCCCAGCGGGTGGCTCCAAGGGAAAACGTCGCGTCGCCGAGTTCGGAGGGTACGGTGCGGATCACCTCATCCAGCGTTCTGACCAGGATAGGAATAACCAGCAGGGTAACCGCTATAATGCCGCCTAAAAGTGATGCCCGCAAACCAAAATATACCATTATTAAAAACCCAAAAGCGCCGTAAACGATAGAGGGAATGCCAAACAACACGTCATAAGCCATTCGCAGGGTATTGGCAAGAAAGGTTTTGCCGCCGATGTACATATTGATAAAGATGGCCACCGGAATGCTTATTAGTAACCCCAAAACTGTAGCTCCGCCTGCGATGTATAACGAACCGATAATCGCATTTAAAATACCGCCGGCCTTGCCAATATAAAAGCCGCCGCCCGGAGTTTTGGTGATCATGTCCAGGTTCATATACGGTGCTCCTTTATAAAATATGGTACCGACGATCAGGAACAGGCTGCCCGATATAATGATGGTAGCCAGCAGCATAAGTGCGCGAAAAAACAACTCTTCAAATTTTCTCCTTTTCATACAGCCAGTCTCCTTTCCAACCGGGATAAGATCATCCTCGAAATGATGTTAAACAATAAGATGATGATAAACAGGAGCAGCGCCGCAAACATCAGCGCCGAATCATATAGCGGAATGGACATCATGTCGCCATAATTATTCGCAATCAGGGCGGGCAGCGGGTAGCCCGGATCAAAAGCCGAATGAGGCACGACAGCATTATTACCGCAAACCATCAGAACCGCTATCGTTTCGCCGAAGGCGCGCGAGATGGCAAGCACCAGTGCGGCAATAATGCCGGGCAGTGCTTTGCGCAGTATCACTTTTTTGGTGGTTTCCCATTTAGTTGCCCCTAAAGACGAGGATGCGTCCCGCAAATCCTGCGGAATAGTCCGCAATACTTCACAGATGATGCTCACAATGAGCGGGAAGATCATAACAGCCAGTACAATACCGCCGGCCAGAACGCTGTAACCGGTTGAAAACTCGACAAAATGCGGTGCGATATGGTCTTGAATCAGCGGGATAATAAACAATACGCCCCAAACGCCGAAAATAACAGGCGGGATGCCCGAAAGCAGGTTGACAAAAGGGCTAAGTATCCTTTTAACACGACCCGGTGCATACTCGGTAATGTAAACCGCAGTAAGTATGCACAATGGGAGCGATATAATGATGGAAATTCCGGTCACCCAAAGCGTACCCATAATGAACGGGAAAAAACCGAAAAGTCCTTTCATCGGCTTCCAAACACTCGAAGTGATGAGTTGGCCCCATGAAAGTTTATGCAAAACAGGGAGGGAATGCAGGTATAAGCCAACCCCGATCAATAAAACAAGCGACACGGATAGTATGGTAAATACCACTGTAACCTTTGAAAATACTTTGTCCTTAAATAGTCGTAGCTTATACATGTTTTATGTTGATTAAGTTGATTAAGTTGGCCGGTGGTTATTGGAGTTGAAATACCGGCTCCATCAATCCATTTAATTAAACAACCATGGTATTGAGCTGATTGGGTTGGATCAGTCCGACAGGTTTCAAGTTGAATGCTTACTCATGCAACTTTTCAACCTAATCGTACCCAATCAACCCAATCAACCGCTAACCTATTCCACCTTCTTCAATTCCTCTTTTAATTTCGCTTTTGACAACTGGATAAAGCCGTTTTCCTCAATCGAGGCCTGGCCGGTAGTCAAAACATATTTTACAAACTCGATAAGCTCTTTCCTTTTCGGCTTGCCCTTAAATACGAAACCAAGGTTGCGGGCTGGGGGAGATGGGTATTTCCCATCGGCGATAGCAGCTGTTAGCTTGTCGATTGTTCCGTAAAAATTTTCGTCAGCATCTATTTTGCCGTTTTCATTTACATCTATGGGCAAGGCATGCACGCCGGCAATTGGCTTGCGTGTTTTCAGATCATACAGGTAAGCGAGGTTATTAAAGCC
>Ga0206971_10277_pt1 | contig 16361 bp, 7 predicted proteins | sample Alteio_BWOrgHeat_85_FD_152917 | JGI IMG/M metagenome (GOLD analysis project Ga0206971, IMG submission 152917) | Enriched cells from forest soil in Barre Woods Harvard Forest LTER site, Petersham, Massachusetts, United States -... | ecosystem: Environmental > Terrestrial > Soil > Temperate forest >...
ACAAAATACCCGCGGGCGGTGGTACCCCGGTTGCTCTGGGCGGTATGACGTTTCCAAACCCGGAGGGTATTGCTGTCGACCCGGCAGGGAATGTTTTTATTGTTGACAAAAACCTGAACAACGTATACGAGATAGCGGCCGGAAGCAACACAGCGGTTGCGCTGGCGGGGACAATTCCATCCCTCACCGATGTAACCATCGACGCCACAGGTGTTCTGTATGTTACTTGTTCATCGCTGCGTGTTGTCGACAAATTTATACCGCTCGGTGGTTATTATGTGGGTGCGCTGCCCCCGGGCTTAAATTTTAATGGCGCAACCGGCGCCATCACAGGTACACCTGTCATGGTAGGTACGGCAAAAAACTATAACGTTACTGCCTATAATAGTGTTGGCGCAAGCATGCCGGCGGGTATAAGTATAGCTGTCAGCGGCGCTGTCGTTTCAGCGAGCTATACAAGCCCGCAAATATTTACCCAGGGCACTGCTATCGCGCCGCTTACGCCTACAGGCAGCGGGGTTGCCGCCTATGCCCTCAGCAGCACTGCAGTTACACGCGGTACGGGCTTTAATGGTGCAAAGAATGTTGCTGTAGACGGCGCGGGAAACATTTACGTAACGGAGACCGGGCTTAACGATGTAAAAAAGATCCCGGCGGGCGGAGGCGCCCCCACTACGGTGGGCACCGGGTTCAATCAGCCATACGGCATAATTGCCGACGCAGCAGGCAATGTTTTTGTTGCCGATTATGCGAGCGGAGCCATAAAGGAGATATTAGCCAGTAACGGAACGACAGTTACCGTAGCCACAGGCCTCAGCCCCAGTGGCGTAACGGTTGACGCAGCCGGTGACATTTATGTCGCCGATTACGGCTCCGGCAGCGTTAAGGAAATTTACGCAGGCGGTTCCGCGCCGGTTACTTTAGCGTCAGGGTTTAATCAACCCTATAGCGTAGCTGTCGATCTCTCCGGCAATGTTTATGTAGCCGCTTATGGGGCGGGTACCATATCTAAAATTCCGGCAGGAGCAGGTACGCCCGTTGTATTCGCTTCCGGATTTGCTAACCCCGTCAGCCTCGCAATTGACGCTTCGGGCAATTTATTTCTTGCCGACTTTGGCAATAACGCGGTAAAGGAATTTTTGGCCGGTACCAATACTCCGGTATCCTTATGTTCGGGATTTGCGCAACCCTCCGGTGTTGGCGTCGACCCTAATGGTAATGTGTTCGTGGTGCACGGCAGCACCGATATAGCTGAAATTAAACTATCAGGAGGTTACGCGGTTGATCCTGCGCTGCCGGTGGGATTAGCCTTAAACGCCACGACCGGTGCTATTACCGGAACGCCGGCAACAAGCCACGCTGCAACTAATTATATCATTAACGCCTACAATAGCTTTGGCGGTTTTACTTCCGCCACGGTGAATATCAAGATAGCTGCCGCCGCCTTGGCTTTTAGTTATGCCAACCCCCAAACCTATACGCAGGGCAAAACTATCGCGGCGCTATCGCCAAACATCAGCGGCGGCACAATTGGCGCACCGGCCTATAGCGCTAACGCAACTACGATTACGTCAACATCGGCCACCACGTATGGGGCTGCGGCGGACGCGGCCGGCAATGTGTATGTATCCGTTTTTGGCGCTAATATTGTGCAGAAATTCCCCGCCGGCGGGGGCGCCCCGGTTGTGGTGGGCACCGGCTTTAACGGGCCCTATGGCCTGGCAGTTGACCTGGCAGGGAATGTATTTGTGGCCGACTATAACAGCGCCGCAATAAAAGAGATAAGGGCAAGCGACGGCGCCACCCTCACAATAGCCACGGGCGTTGGCGTTACCGGTATAGCGCTGGACGCCGCCGGAAATATTTTTGTGGCGGATTATGGCAAAGGCAGCCTGGATGAAATATTTGCAGGGGGCAATGCTGTAGTTACGTTAGCAACCGGTTTCAACCGGGCATACGCCGTGGCGGTTGATGCCCTTGGAAATGCGTACATAACCGATTCAGGCAACAGCGCCATAAAGAAATATCCGGCGGGCGGTGGTGCGCTGGTAACTGTCGGCTCCGGATTCTCTGCGCCCCAGGGTGTAGCGGTTGATGCCTCCGGTAATGTCTTCGTTGCCGACTTTGGCAATAATGCTGTAAAAGAGATCCCTTCAGGGAGCACTACGCCCATCAACCTTTGCAATGGCTTCACCTCCCCAACAAGCGTTTATGTAGGTCCTGCGGGCAATTTATTTGTAACGCAGGGTACCAATAACGTGGTTGAAATTAAACCGGCCGGCGGCTATTATTTGAACCAAACACTGCCAAAAGGGTTAGCTTTTAACACGACAACGGGTGTGATCAGCGGAACACCCACTGTGGCCGCAACTGCTGCTAACTATGCCATTACCGCGTATTTTAAATCGAGCGGGAGCAAAACGGCAAATCCGAGTATTGCGGTTAATGCTGCGCCGCTGCCAACCATTAGTTACGCGACCCCTCAAAATTTAACTAAGGGAGCTGCCGCATCGTTTAAACCGACCGCGTCAGGTGTTGCTGCACCCGGCTATAGCAGCGCGGCAATTACCGTGGCTTCCGGCCTTGGCCAGCCGCAGGGCATAGCGGTTGATTTTTCAGGAAACATTTTTGAATCCGATTATGCCACCTATACGGTTAAGGAGATCCCGGCGGGCGGCGGGGCCGTTACGACAATAGCCAACGGGTTTAACGGGCCTTATGGTATGGCGACGGATATGAACGGCAATATTTACGTAGCAGATTATTACAACGGCCAGGTAAAAGAGGTTTTTGCCAACGGCAGCACGCCCGTTGTTGTAGCAAGCGTAAGCAGCGCCATCGCCCTGGCATTCGACTTGTCAAACAACATGTATGTGGTGAGTTATGGGGGCGGATCGGTGTACGAAATACTTGCCGGCACCACCAACCCGGTATTGATAGCGTCGGGGTATAGCCAGCCTGTCGGGGTAGCCGTTGACGCCCTGGGCAACGTTTACGTAGCCGCTGCAAACAATAATGCCGTATATAAAGTTGCCCCGGGCAACACCAGCGGCGGGGTTAGCATAGCCTCAGGTTTTAACAGACCCTATGGGGTAGCCGTTGACGCTGCCGGCAATGTATACGTTAGCGACCAGGGGAGCAATAGCATAAAAGAAGTGGCGGCAGGCACAAGCACCATAACAACCTTAAATACCGGCTTTGATGTGCCTGGAGGTTTAGCGCTAACCAGCTCGGGAATTTTATATGTTTCCGATAGCGGCGACAACTTTGTCAGGGAGATTAAGCCCACAGGGGGGTATTTTCTATCGCCCTACAACCTGCCTGCGGGACTGTCGTTCAGCACGGCTACCGGCACGATCAGTGGAACGCCGACAACTGTAACGCCTGCTGCAAATTATACGGTGACCGGGTACAATGCTTATGGCGGCGGTACGGCCGCAACGTTAAGCATTAAGGTGGTGCCTAATGCTGATCTTTCAGCCTTAACGCTCAGTAACGGATCGTTAACCCCCGTTTTTGCCGCGGCCACCACTGCTTATACCGCCAGCGTAGCTAATTCGACGGCATCTATTACCGTAACGCCCACAGCAACGGATCCGGCAGCTACCATTACCGTGAACGGAACGGCGGTAGCAACCGGCACTGCTTCCGGGGGCATCGCCTTGAATGTAGGGGCCAACACGATCAACATCGTTGTCACCGCGCACGATGGTGTAACAACCCAAACCTATAGGGTGACGGTAACCCGCGCTCCATCCAATAACGACAATCTGTCGACGCTGGGACAAAGCGCCGGCGGCTTAACGCCGTCATTTGCCAGCGGTACCATCAGCTATACCGATAACGTAAGTAATGCCATTGCAACGATGACGTTAAAACCTGTAGTCAGCAATGCCGGGGCCACCATAACCGTAAACGGAACGGCGGTAACCTCAGGCACAATGACCGCGCCGATTGCTCTGGCCGAAGGCACCCAAACGGTAATTACCACGGTAGTAACCGCGCAGGATGGGGTGACCACTAAAACCTATACCCTGACGGTAACCCGTGCAGCGTCAACTGTCGCTACCCTTTCGAGCCTGAAACTGAGCAGCGGCACGCTAAGCCCGGCGTTCGCAACAGGCACGATCAGTTATACCGCCAGCGTAGCCAACACCGTTTCAACCATGGCAGTAACGCCAACAACTACCAATGCTGACGCAACGATTAAAGTAAACGGCACAACGGTAAGCTCCGGTACGGCATCGAGTCCTATTGCGCTGACCGAAGGCGCCCAGACGGTCATTACCACAGTAGTAACCGCACAGGACGGAACCACCACCAAAACATATACCCTAACGGTAACCCGTGCGCCATCAGCCAATGCCAACCTATCCACGCTGGGACAAAGTGTCGGAGGACTGACGCCTGCCTTTAGCTCCGCAACCACCAGCTATACCGAGAATGTAAACAATGCAACGGCATCGATAACGCTGAAACCGGTAAGCAGTGATGCCAATGCCACCATAAAAGTAAACGGTACGGCAGTAGCCTCAGGCACCATGACTGCACCCATAGCGCTTGCAGTGGGCCCCAATACCATTACCACGGTGGTAACCGCGCAGAATGGCACGACCACTAAAACCTATACCCTGACGGTAACAAGGGCATCAGGCGGCGCCGATAGTTATGGCCCGGACATCAGTGTAACAAAACCAACCGAAACGCCAACCCTTGCCGAAGACGGCATACAGGTACACCAGGGCCTATCACCCAACGGCGATGGCATCAACGATTTTTTACAGATCGACAATATCAATCAATATCCCGATAACAAGCTGACGATCATGAACCGCAACGGGCAATTGATCTACGAAACCAGCGGGTATGACAATAGTTCAAAAGTATTCGATGGGCACTCGAATAAAAACGGGCAGATGCAATTGCCGGGGACTTATTTTTATCAGTTGGATTATGCTGTGAATGGCATCACCAAACACAAAACAGGTTTTTTGGTGCTGAAGTATTGAGATTAGAGATTAGTGATTGGAGATTAGAGATTAGGTGGATATGACTAATCTCTAATCTCTTCTATAATTACTATTTATCCCCCAAATTGGCGGCTTGAAGTTTCTTCCGGACTAACCGCTAAACCATTACCAACTGTTTCTCATTGGCTTTGAGTTTGGCGAATGACATGGAGTATGTCTCGCCGGGATGCTGACCGGCGATCATATTTCTTGCCGATACATTTTGCTTTTGTTTGCCGTTTTCGAAATTAAAGGTGGTTTTGCCCATCATTAAACCATTGCGCGCAGTACAGCTTATAATCACCTCGTGTTTTAAACTGTTGCGTAATACAATCGGGTCCGGTGAGAGCCTGCGGTTATTCCCGCTGATGATCATATCTATATGTTCGGATTGTGTGGCCAGCTTTTTATCATCCGGCAAATCGCCCGGTTGTTGGTAGCCAAGGTGCGACAGGCAAATTACAAGGTCGCACTGCTCTTTTTGTTTTAAGTGGCTTGCCGTAATATTGGCGCTCTGAATTGCCGGCTTATACTTTACGCCGTCAACCTTATGCCCCACACCGATAACGCCTATTTTAAACCTGCCGGAGTGGATGATGAGATATGGTTTAACCACATTATTTAGCTCCCCGTCAAAACTGTAGTTGCAGTTTACCAGGCTAAAATTCATCAGGCGGGCAAGAGCAGCCAGGTGGTCCTGCCCCAGCGAAAGTTCGGCGCTGCCCACGGCTGCGGCATGATAACCCATCCCGTTCATGACCCTGATCATGTCCCTTTGCGCGGCATCGCTTTTTGAAAGATTTAAAAATCCGCCGGCATCCAACAGCAAACCGCGGGTTTCTTGTTTTTTTAACAGCGTTTGTATTTGATGGAGTCCCCCGGTTTCGCCAAATACCGGCTGGATGTTGCCATGCAGATCATTGGTGTGGTAGATGGTCACCTCCCGGTCACCGGCATATAAGGTATTGATTTTTTTGCCGGCGGCAGCAATTGCGCTTATTGGCCTGCTTAGCGCTGCCAGCGCCGCTACAAACGACAATTGGTTAATAAAGGTCCTGCGGTCGTTATTCATAAGTAATAGTTGAGTGTATAAATATAAAAATAATCCCCCTGAAATAAACAACTTTATTTTTCCATAAAACTTTGGGTTGTTTTGTTGGCCGTAATGACGCCGGATTGTGACTTTTGGTTAATTATAATTAGCTATTTGACAATTTGTTAATCTCAATTTTATATATTCGTACTTCCTTTTACAACCCCCTGATTTTTTCGCGGATATTATCAATAAAATAAAAAAAAACAATTATTATTGATGTACGATTTCTGAAATAGTTTTGTCATCCAAAATCTTTGCCTATGGAACAATTTCTTGGCGGAATTTATTTAGCCAGTTTCACTTTCGCGCCCGTGGGGTACGCACTTTGTAATGGGCAGGTTTTAGCAATAAGCACTATTACAGCACTGTTTTCTCTTGTTGGCACTATTTACGGGGGGAACGGCACGACAAATTTTCAGTTGCCTAACCTGCAGGGCCGCGTTCCCATGCATTTTGGAGAGAGTTCCGGCACATGGTCTTATCAGCAAGGTCAGTCTGGCGGGGTTGAAACGGTTATTTTAAACGGATCGCAAATACCGGCTCACACGCATGCGCTTAACGTAAATAACGTTGCCGGCAATACCGTAACACCGGGATCCACTACCTACCTGGCAGCGGGACCGGCTACAGGCTCGGGCCCAAATGCATCTCAGCTAAAAATGTACACGACGACGGCCAAAAACACAACGTTAAATGCAAGCTCCATCGGCTTAGCCGGCGGGGGGGCAGCCCTTTACAGTTGTACAGCCCTATTTGGTGGTCAACTTTATAATAGCCCTTGCCGGAATATTTCCATCGCGCAACTAATGTTTTTGTAGATGAATGGCCCAATAAAGATCGGTTTTTTAGCGCCCTATTCGGGTGTTTATCCTTTTTACGGGCATCATTTAATGGCCGGGATACTGCTTGGATTATACCCCGGCACGGTAAACCAGGCTGAATTTCAGTTTGTGCCGGCCTATACCCAGATGGGCGACCCTAAAAGCACCCTTGACGCCGTTAACAAACTTGTCTTTTTTGAACAGGTCGACATGATCTCGGGACTCATCAGTTACAAGTCGATCCCCGGTATTATCCCTGTTATTGAAACTTACAGTAAGCCGGCATTTTTCTTCGACCTTGGTGAGTTTGTCCCTTATTTTGAGCATCTGAGCCCCATGATATTTTATTCGTCGCAGCAGATATGGCAGTCGCAATTTGCTTTGGGCCGCTGGGCACAGCAGGAGTTTGGCGGTACGGGAATGATGGTGATGCCGGTTTACGAAGCGGGGTATCATTTAAGCAGCGCATTTCATAAAGGCGCGGGTGCCGGCGGGGCCAGGCAGATTGGCTTGCACACTTTGCCGCGCGACCCTGGAAATATTAAGAATTTAAACCTTGACCAGTTTTTTATCGATATCAAAAAAAACCCGCCAAGTTATGTGCATGCGCTTTTTGCCGGCAACTTCGGCAGGAAGTTTTTAATTGAGTGGAGAAACTCAGAGTTCTATAAAAACATCCCATTAACCGCGGTGGAAAATATGGTTTATGAAGATGTTCTGGAGGCGGTTGCCGAGCTCGACATGGAAATTTACTCGGCGGCGACGTGGAGCCGGACCGCCGAGAACAAGCGGAATATTGAATTTGTAAAAAGATATGAAAGCAGCGGCGGCCAGATGGCAAACATTTATGGCTTGCTGGGTTATGAAGCCGGCCTTGCCTTGAGGGAAGTAAAGCAACACATGCTGAAACGCGATTGGCAAACCGTAGTTGCGCTGCTGCAAAAAGAGTCGGTTACGGGGCCAAGAGGTGAGCGGAATTTTTATCCTTTATCAGGCCTTTCGCTGCCCGTTATCGATATTATAAGGACGATTACATCATCCAAAAGCATATATAAAACAGTGATCAGCCAGGGCAACGGCTTAAAATTCGACTCGCCGGATTTCAGGGAGATCCACGAAGAGTGTGTAAGCGGCTGGCAAAACCCATACTTATGTATTTAATTTCACACCTATGAAAAAACTTACAACTAAAGGTTATCGCTTATTATTGGTAATAATCATTTTTCTAAGCACTATTTGCGCTGCGCAAGCACAGTATGTAGGTGTTAACCTGGAAGCCGGCGGTTTATACACCGCATTAGCAAAAGATGCTGCCAACAACTTGTATGTAACCAGGGTTACACCCGGAACGTCAGGCGCCACCTATGAAGTGGAGAAATATACCAACGGCACCGGTACACCGGCCGTGATATATACCGGTTTGACCCATGAAGCGGAGGATTTTCCCTGGGGCCTCGCGGTAACCAGCACCGGAGATATTTTTATTTCGACTGATTTTTCATCCAATGCCGGCGCTATTGTTAAACTCTCTGTTTCGGGAAATAGTTATACAGCAGCCAGCTATCAAATTGGCAGGTATTTTACGGCTCTTGCGGTTGATGCCAACGACAATTTGTATGACACCGAATATGATGCGGCTCATCTTACTTATGCCGTGGTCAAATACCCTGCAAATAGTGCGGCCGGTACTGCCGGAACAACTTTGTATGACAATCTAAAATCCGGAGCGGGGTATGCGTACCCAACGGGACTGGCCGTGGCTGCCAATGGTAATGTTTTTGTTGCCGATGCTTTCAGCAACGATCCCACTATTACAGACGGCGGGCGTATTTATAAGCTGACAGCGGCATCTTCCTACGCCGTTTCGACAATATCGAGCGGAAATTATTCATCAGCGCTGACGCTTGACGCCAGCGGTAATCTTTACAGCAGCGAAAACAGGGGTTCGGGCTATAATTTGATTAAGTACGCCAATGCCGCAGGCGCAGGGGTGTCCGTTTTTAACCCTTTACATACAAATGGTATTTATTATCCCTGGGGCATCGCAGTATACAGCTTGAACGACATTTACATTGCGGACGGAGACGACGGGACAGCCGGCGGGGCCATAATCCAGTTGGTGCCTGCGCCGCCTACAGTTACAACCAAGGCTGCCACCGCAGTTACGAAAACATCAGCGATACTTAACGGCCTGGTAAACGATAATGACCACTATACAACCACGAAATTCCTTTACGGCACTTCGCCCACGCTTGCCGGGGCAACCGTTGCAGCTTCTACTACAGGCGGCACCATTGCTGCCGGCGCCGGTAACACCCCGACCGCATTTACCGCTACTGAGCTTACACCCTCAACCACTTATTACTTCGCGGCCTGGGCCAACAGTTCGGGCGGTACGGTAAAAGGCAGTATCCTTAGCTTTCTTACGAAACCCGGTTTCAGTTATGCCACCCCGAAAACGTATAATTCAGGGGTGACAATTTCACCGCTTTCGCCAACAGGCAGTTTCGTGCCGGCGCCGGCTTACGGCGCCCCTGTTGCTATCGGGTCCGGTTTTACAACCCCCTTCGGCGTCGCTGCCGATGTATCAGGCAATGTTTACGTGGCTGACTATGGCAATGGGGCTATAAAGGAAATCCCTGCGGCGGGCGGAGCGCCTGTGACCTTGCTTACCGGTTTTACTACCGGAATAGGCGTTGCTGTCGATGCGGCCGGTAATATATACGTGGCTGATGCCAGTAACACAACCATAAACAAGTATCCTGCCGGAACCAGCACACCCGTAGCCATTGGCACTGGCTTTGGTGCGCCGTACGGCATAGCAGTCGACTCCAAGGGCAATGTTTATGTAGCTGACTTTAGCAACAGTGCGGTGGATAAGATCCCCGCAGGTGGCGGAACACCGGTAGCCATTGGCGCCGGTTTTTCCGAGCCGACGGGTGTAGCGGTAGATGGCGCCGGCAATGTTTACGTAGCCGACTTCGGCCACGGCTTAGTGAAGGAAATACTGGTTAACGGTGGCACTACGATAACTGTGGGTTCCGGGTTCACCAGCCCTGTTGGCGTAGCGATTGATCCTGCAGGGAATTTGTTTGTAGCCGATTTTGGCGCCAGCGCGATGTTCGAACTACCGGCCGGTCAGACAACTCCGATTGTTTTAGGCGGCAGTTATGCCAACCCCACAGGGGTGGCCGTTGACGGTTCTGGAAAGCTAAGCGTGGCAAATTACCAGAGCGCTACTGAAGCCAATGATGTATTGCGGCTTACACCGGTTGGCGGGTACTATTTAAGCACTTTTTTGCCCGCAGGTTTAGCTTTTAACAGCGCAACAGGCGTAATATCAGGAAGCCCCGCAATTATTAGTCCCGCTACCAACTATACGGTAAGCGCTTACAATACCACTGGCAGCACTTCGGCAGTGGTGAACATAAAGGTGGCGGCGAATACCTTTCTGTCGAACCTGACCGTCAGCAACGCTACCCTGAGCCCGGCTTTTGCGGGCGCTACGGCCAGCTATACTGCCAGCGTAGCCAGTAGTATATCTTCAGTAACGGTAACTCCCACTACCGCCGATGCCGCCGCCACGGTGACGGTTAACGGTGTGGCTGTAGCGTCAGGTACCCCTTCAGGCCCCATCGCCTTAAACTTTGGGACGAATGTGATAGCGATTAGGGTAACCGCCCAGGACGGCACTTCAAAAAAGAACTACACGGTAACAGTAACTCGCCCGATATCAACAAATGCCAGCCTGTCGTCATTAAAACTTAACCCGGGTGTATTAAGCCCCGGCTTTTCTTCCAATACGACAAGTTATACGGCGGGAGTAGGTAACGGCGTGTCGTCCACAACGGTAACGCCCACCACTACTGATGCCAATTCCACGGTAACGGTAAACGGGGTAGCGGTTACATCAGGCACGGCGTCCGGCGCCATAGCCCTGGCAGAAGGGGTGCCCACGGTGATTACCACGATAGTAACAGCACAGGATGGTACCACTACCAAAACCTATACGGTAACGGTAACCCGCGCACCGTCAGCAAATGCCAATCTTTCGTCGTTAAAATTTAGCCGGGGAGTTTTAAACCCGGTATTTTCAAGCTCAACCACCACTTATACGGCCAGTGTGACAAACGGGGTGACCTCAACCATAGCGACACCCACAGCCGGCGACCCGAATGCTACGATAACGGTTAACGGTACGGCTGTTGCATCCGGCGCTGCCTCAGGCTCCATACCTTTAGCAGTTGGTTCCAACACCATTACAACGGTAGTAACCGCACAGGACGGCGTTACCACCAAGACGTATACCGTAACAATAACCCGGGCCTCAGGCGAAGCCGATAGCTACGATCCCGGTTTAAGTGTAAATACGCCCGTTGAAAAGCCGTCTTTAGATGACGATATTATTGCCGTGCACCAGGGTGTTTCGCCAAACGGGGACGGGATAAATGACTTCCTGGTTATAGACGGGATACAAGCCTACCCCGACAATAAGCTCACGATCATGAACCGGAATGGCCAATTGATATTTGAAGCCAGCGGCTACGACAACAGTTCAAAAGTATTCGACGGGCACAGCAACAAAAACGGGCAGATGCAGCTGCCCGGCACTTATTTTTATCAGCTGGATTATACGGTGGCAGGCATTACCAAACATAAAACCGGGTTTATTATACTGAAGTACTGATATAGTTGATTAGTGGCTGGAGATTATTGTTTAAAACAACTACCCCATAGTCTCCAGCCTCTAATCGCTAATCTCCAGGCAGTAATCTACCAACCTCTTTTATATAGCTATAAAATATTTTGCCGCAGAGCGCACAAAGGAAAGGCGCGTAGAATATGAAGCTTTACAAGCTTGTGATTTTTTTCTCTCCATGTTTCTCTGTGCCTTCTGAGCGTCCGCCATTTGGCGGATAAAATTTTTTACCCGCTATTTTGACCGAAACGAAAGTCTTTATTTTAGACTAATCTCCTGTCTCTTATCCCTCAATAAAAATTTTGGTATTTATACACAATCATTTATAATTTAAGGAGATTTTTAAATGCGCGGATCATGCACTTTTTTAAGCCTCTTTTTCTGGCCGCACCCAATCGCCTGAACTTTGGCAGGAAGACTTTATTTTCGCTTTTTTTTCTGGTCGCGCCACTTTATTTTTTTGGCCAGGGGTTTACGCCTGATCCCGACTGGCGTTTTGAAACGTTCAATGGTCAGAATCATTTTATCAGCAACGAAATAAATAATGTGGTGATAGATAGGAATGGGTATATCTGGACGAGCAGTAGCGGGATACAACGCTTTGATGGATACAAAACGGCCAATTTTAACAGTTTTGAACAGGGAAATCAGGGCCTGAAGAGCAATTCAACCGACGTAATTGCAGACAACGCCGGAAGGATTTGGGTAAATTCGGCCGGATTGTGTTACTATGACGATGAGGAAAGCAGGTTTATTTATGTAAACCCGGACCCGAAGCGGCCGATCAATGGTCTGGATTATATGATCATTAAGGGGAATAATATGTGGTACGTGGGCGACTATGGTTTAACCGAGATCGATCTGAAATCGCTGAAGACAAAATACACCTCGCTCAAAACGGTAGGAAATCCATTAGGCAACTTTTTCATTGACGACAGTACGTTGTTAGTTTCCAGCCGCGAAAAAGTTTATATTTATAACATCAAACGCAATACCTATGTCGCAAAAACATTCCTGTACAACCATTCCCTGCTAAAAATATTTGCCGTAGAAAAAAGCGGCGCGGCGATTTTTTTAGGTACCAACCACGGGTTATTTACACTTAATAATTTGAATACCCTTTCGCTGGTCAGTAGTGGAGCGGGCGAGGTTGACGATTTGTTATTTATGCCGCAGGATAAGGAAAAAAAATACCTCTTCGCAGCAACTAACGGGAATGGGATATTGGTATACAATACGTCGGATGAAAAAATGGCGTATAGGTATGTGCACGATGATAACAACCCTTACAGCCTTCCAAATAATGTGGTTTCAAAGATGTATGCCGACAAAGCCGGACGGTTATGGCTGGCAACGGGCGAAGGCGTATCCATGCTTGATATAAGAAACCAGCAATGGAAGATGCGGTTAGTGGATAAAGCTAATATCAGTAAAATAACGGTTGATCGCTACGATACTGCTAAGGTGTGGATATCATCTTACACCCAGGGAATGATGTGCATCAATTGGAAAACCAAGCAAGTTGAACGGGTTTTTAACGCGGACCCCCAGATGAGCGATGTTTGCGATTTTGTGCAGTTGTCTAAAAACAAGTGGCTGTTGGCAGCTCCACGAAAAATAATGGAGTGGGACATGCAATCGGGCGCCATCACTCCAAAGAAAATGCCCGTTTCCGACTCCATTAACCTGGTTTATAACATCAGCAACCTGGTTGTGGCCGAAAATAACACCTGCTTTATTACGACTACATTCGGGTTGTTTAAATACGACATGGTTACGCACCGGATTGACCCGGTAGCAACATTAAACAATGCGAAACGGGGAGCCGACCCGCTTCAATATATCCTGCTAAGTGGCTTTTATGATAGAGGCATATTGTGGGCGGCTTCGCGAAACGGCTTGTTCAGCTATAACGAGGCAACAAATCAAACGATAATCTACCGGGGCCAGGGGGCGCCGTCCGATTATTTTTTCTTTGATATTTGCCTGGCGCCAGGGCATCGTGTCCTCTGTCCGTCAAGTTCTGGCCTGACAATTTTCAACCAGGACGTCAAAAAATTCACTATAGTTAAATCCCTTGCGAATTTATCCCGGCCAATATGCATCAGCGCCCGAAGCGTAAATAACGATGCCTGGATAGGGACCGAAGACGGCATTTTAACATACAACCTGGACACACGTCAATCCGCCAGGGCCGAACAGGAAAATCAACGCATGCAGCGCTCCCCGGGATCGCCCTTTTTTGTTATTAATCATCAAATAGTGCGTGGGTACCCAAGCGGATATATCTATTTCACGCCCGACCGCCGAAAAACATTCATGCCATCGGACCCGGTAATTGAAAGTGTTTCGGTAAATAATCAGCCCATCCCGGCAGCGGGCAGCCATCCCGGCCTGCAAAAAGCAAGGTTTAACCATACGGAAAATTCAATAAACATTGCTTTTACAGCATTTCTGTACAACGATCCCAACTATATCAACTTTCGATACAAACTGAAAGGCGGAGATGCCGGCTGGCATTACCCCGAGGATCAGCGCACCGCGAACTTTGCCCAGCTGGAGCCGGGCGACTATACCTTTTACGTGCAAAGCGGCAATAAAAACGGTATATGGAATAAAAACATGGCGTCTTTTAGTTTTATTATCCAGCCTCCTTATTGGGCTACGTGGTGGTTCCGGGTTTTGGTAGCCGTACTCATCGCATTCGTTCTGTACCGCTTTTACCTGTACCGCATTAAAAACATTTTAGCGATCCAGCGAATCAGGGAAAAAATTGCTTCCGATTTTCACGACGATATCGGCTCGGCATTGAGCAGCATCTCCATTTTTAGCGATGTGGCCAATAAGCAGCTGCAACAGGAATTGCCGCGTGAAAAAACCAGGGAAATCGTCGACCGCATATCTTATCACTCACACGCCATGCTGGACGCCATGGACGATATAGTTTGGGCAGTTAATCCTAAAAACGACAATTTCAAAAACCTGGCGGTACGTATGAACGAATTCGCAATACCACTGCTTGAGGCGAAGAATATCCAGTTTGATATCAATATCATGCCTGATATGCTGAATTCGCGCATTAAAATGGAGTCGAGGAAAAACCTATTTTTGATTTTTAAAGAATGTGTAAACAACAGTGTGAAACATTCCGGCTGTACCGCAATGACGGTGACGGTGCAACGGTCGAATAACCAGGTTGAGCTTTCAATAAGCGACAATGGAAAAGGGTTCGACCCGGACACGCCTACTAGCCGTAACGGGGTTAAAAACATGCAAAAACGGGCTGCTGAAATTAACGGCCTGCTGCAAATTAATACCAGCCCCGGCAAGGGAACCACCACAACCCTGTCGGTCAATATCATATAAATACATTATTGATAAACCACGGCACACCAGTATCTTTACACAAATAAATTTAAACAATTGGACATCAGGGTTTCGGTATTCGACGACAATTTTGCATTACGCGATAGCCTGTATTTCCTTATTTCGGGGACGCCGGGTTTTGAAGTAGCGGGAATATATCCCGACTGCTCACAGGTGCTCCGGCAATTAAGTGAAAACCCCGCAGATGTTGTGCTGATGGATATCGATATGCCTGGTGTTAACGGCATCGATGCAACCGCGCTGATAAAAAACCGTTTCCCCAATATCGATGTATTGATACTGACTGCCTATGACGATAGTGACAAGGTATTCAGCGCGCTCCAGGCAGGGGCGACCGGCTATTTATTAAAAAAAACCCCTCCGGGTAAGATACTCGACGCAATTATTGAAGTAAAAGAAGGCGGGGCGCCAATGAACTCCGGCATTGCCCGAAAGGTACTTGAGTTTTTCGGCGGGAAAAAACGCGTAGAAAATGAGTACGACCTTTCGGCCCGCGAAAAGCAGGTGCTGGAAAGCCTAGTGGACGGCGATAGCTATAAAATGATCGCCGGTCACCTTTTTATCAGCATCGGAACCGTTTGCACGCACATCAGCAGTATTTATCGCAAGCTACAGGTAAACTCTAAATCAGAAGCCGTGGCCAAAGCCATCAAAGAGCGCCTGGTTGGCGACGGCCTGCGATAAGGCTCCTGTATGGAAACTAAAGAATATTTTACCACAGAATGCGCAAGGGAAAAACACGGAGAACACGAAGCCTTGCTAATTTGTGATTTTTTTCTCTGTGGTTCTCTTTCCCTTCCCGGCGAACTCAGCGGTTAAATTTTTTCCGGTTATTTTTACCGAAACATACATCGTTATTTTAGACTTCCGTATAATTTAAGTTATCCGCCGGCTGGCGGACACCAGTGCAGCGTCTTTCGGGCTTTACTGACTTTCGGCCTAATACTAAAAACCATAAGCTTCTATGATTGCCGCGTTACGTTTAATACTGGATTTTAGCCCCTTTAAAATCATCGGCTTAAACAGTTCAACGTGTTATGAAAACATCTCTACCTTATGCAAAGGCGCGGTTTGCGGCAGTAAATAACCTGGCAAAAACCATTGTGCTCACAATTTCATTCCTGATTTGTGCGAATTATAATGCAAGCGCTTCCGGCGGGCCGCTAAATAAACATCGTGCAAGCGCGCTTGCGCCGGCTAAAAAGCCTTCAATGGTGAGGGCAAAAAAACAGGCAATTATAAATGTCCCTACAATTAGTTATACCAGTCCTGAAAGCTATTTGGCGGGGAAAGCGATTACCGCGCTTACACCCACCAGCAGCGGTGTGGCCGCGCAGGCCTACAGCAGC
>Ga0206971_10280_pt1 | contig 16093 bp, 14 predicted proteins | sample Alteio_BWOrgHeat_85_FD_152917 | JGI IMG/M metagenome (GOLD analysis project Ga0206971, IMG submission 152917) | Enriched cells from forest soil in Barre Woods Harvard Forest LTER site, Petersham, Massachusetts, United States -... | ecosystem: Environmental > Terrestrial > Soil > Temperate forest >...
ATTTTTAACGTCTCTTTTTTGCCGGCCAGTATCTTATCCCTCAAGTCCCACGTAATCATCTCGTTAATAATATTCTCGACAAAAATGGCCTCTTTATCCCGGTATTCAAGACTTGATAAAAAATGATCGGGATTTTCGTCTACCGGTAATTTCAACATTAAATCATCCAATTCTGCGTCAGTTAATCCACTGGTCAGGGCAGGTAATTCTTCCAGCAAATTTACCGCCCAGCATAAAACAATCACAGCCTCTATGCGCCATGAAAAATCATTCAGTTCCCGTTCGGACAGTTCTTCAGTGAAAAGGCGTTTTTCCCGCGCAGATACCTTCTCCCAAAGCACGGTACTTTTCAACCATGCTTCAATTTCATTTGTTTCTTCCGGATGATAGGCAAGGTAGGAGACAGCCCACAAAACCAAAATGCGGCAGCCAACTTCGTAAGGCGGTTGAAAATCATCTTCGTCGAACCGTAAATACGGCAGGTAAGTTATCTTGCCGTCGATTCCAAAGCGGGCCAGTTTATTTTGAATCTCCCGCTTGCGCCTCAATAGGTCATCCTGATCAGGGAGATCCGGGTCTGGCTGATCCTCTTCTGGTCGTTGTTCCAGGTTGACTTTATACCAGGCTTCGTGTTCCGACGGACTGCCACACCTGGGGCAATAGGTGTCGGCCCATTGCCTACCGCAGGCCGGGCATTTTCCCTTTGTGTCAAAGGTATTCCATCGATGTCCGCAGTTGCATCTCCAGTGACTGCCGCCATCAGGCTCCCATCCGCATTTAGGGCATTCTATTTTGATCCCCGCGCTCATTCAAATGCATTATACAGCAACAGGCAGGCTAACACTCTCCACATCCTCGGCTACCAATGGGTTTACACTTTCGTCATCTTTCTCCACCCTCAGGTTATTTACAATATGCAACTGGCGGGCTGGCGTGTTTTTACCCATAAAATATTCCAGCAGGCCTTTAATGTTGGCATCTTTCAGGTAAACCGGGTCAAGCCGTATATCTTTCCCGATAAACAGCCCGAATTCATCGGGCGATATTTCGCCCAAACCTTTAAAACGCGTAATTTCGGGTTTGGTCCCCAGGCGTGCGATGGCGTTGCGGCGCTCGTCATCGCTATAACAATAAACAGTCTCTTTTTTATTGCGGACACGAAATAACGGCGTTTGCAGGATAGAAACATGACCGGCTTTTACCAGGTCGGGGAAAAATTGCAGAAAAAAGGTCATTAGCAGCAGGCGGATGTGCATCCCATCGACATCAGCATCGGTGGCGATCACGATGTTGTTATAACGCAGCTCATCCAGGCCATCTTCGATGTTCAGCGCATGCTGCAAAAGGTTGAACTCTTCATTCTCGTACACCACTTTTTTGGTCAGCCCGTAACAGTTTAGCGGCTTGCCCTTCAGGCTAAACACCGCCTGTGTCATCACATCACGCGATTTGGTGATCGAACCGCTGGCCGAGTCACCTTCGGTAATAAACAAGGTGGTATCTTGTTTGCGTTCGTGATTTTCGTCAAAATGCACTTTGCAATCGCGCAACTTGCGGTTATGCAGCGAGGCTTTTTTGGCGCGTTCGTTCGCGAGTTTTTTTATGCCGGCGATATCCTTGCGCTCACGTTCCGATTGCAAAATTCGTTTTAACAGCGCATCCGCAGTAGATGGGTTTTTATGCAGGTAATTGTCCAGTTCGCGGCGTATAAAGTCGTTCACAAATTTGTTTACCGACGGTCCTTCAGGCCCAATGTTTTGGGACCCAAGCTTGGTTTTAGTTTGCGACTCGAACACCGGCTCCTGCACCTTAACTGCAATGGCCGCCACGATGGATGCACGGATATCGGAGGCTTCGAACTGTTTTTTATAGAAGTCGCGGATGGTGCCTACAATGGCTTCACGAAATGCCGCCTGGTGTGTGCCGCCCTGTGTAGTATGCTGCCCGTTTACAAACGAATAATATTCTTCCCCATATTGCTGTCCGTGTGTCATCGCCACTTCAATATCTTCGCCTTTCAGGTGAATGATCGGGTAACGCATCGTTTCCGTATCCGAGTTACGGTTAAGCAGGTCATAAAGTCCCCGTTCCGACAAAAATTTTTGCCCGTTAAAATTGATGGTGAGGCCTGAATTAAGGAACACGTAATTCCAGATCATATTTTCGACAAACTCCGGAATAAAGCGGTAGTGTCTGAAAATGGAATCATCCGGCAGGAAATTGATCGCCGTGCCATTGCGCTGCGTAGTGTCTTTTTCAGGCTCGTCACGGATCAATTCACCTTTTTCAAACTCAGCCAGCTTGGTGCGGCCGTCGCGATAGGATTGAACGGTAAACGAATTGGAAAGCGCATTTACCGCCTTGGTACCCACACCATTTAAACCCACCGATTTTTGGAAAGCCTTGCTGTCGTACTTACCGCCCGTATTGATCTTGGATACGCAGTCGATCACCTTCCCAAGGGGAATACCCCGTCCATAATCGCGCACCGACACCTTATGGTCGCTCATGCTCACCTCGATGGTTCGGCCGGCGCCCATTACAAACTCATCAATCGAGTTATCGATAATCTCTTTCAGCAAAACGTACACACCATCGTCATACGCCGAACCGTCGCCCAGCTTACCAATGTACATGCCGGGGCGTAAACGAATATGCTCCTTCCAATCCAGGGAGCGGATGCTGTCGTCACTATAATCTGCAGGTAGTGCCATTTTTATTGGTCATTAGTCAGTGGTCATTAGTCATTAGTTCATTGGTCACGAGTGTCATGTCAACACATTGTGTAGATGATAGTAATATTTGATTACTCATTGGCAATTCACCCGGTAGCGGGCATCCATAATCACACAAAAGGGTTAACACAACTTAACATATTTCAATGTTAACCCTTTTTTAAATTATTGATAATCAAATATTTATAGTAAAATCAATAAAATTGCCTTAACATCTTTTTTATGCATTCACTGACATGAACTTGTCAGTAAATTAAATAACATTAAGCCGGTCCGGCAACCTTTATCAACCGTCAAAAAACTCATTTTTTATCCGGTTAGCTACAAGCTTTAAAATCTGCTGTAAAGGCCAAACGTCATTTCAATGGTGATATGACATTAGTTGTCGATGCAGATCACTTGCTATCGGTTATCAGTGAAAGTTGACGCGCCTTAACCATCGCCCGGTCACCAATGATCAACCGCCAAAAATAACGTTTCGATGGAAAAGTTATTCTTACGATGTGTTAACTTATCCACAATCTGCTTCAGGGCTTAAATCTGAGACAATGGCTGGCCCGGTTGATGTTTTTAAAAAACTCGGGGCCCTTTTCGTTACCGAAACAAATGGCCAGGATAGTGCCTGTATGGTATTTTTGGAGAGTGATAAGCAGCGCGTATTTATAATGCTTGGTTTCAGGCAGATCGAGCAGGGTAATCAGGTACGATCTTCCGGCATCGGCGTGATACTTGGCGAGGAAATCGCCCGGTATGGTCCGTTCAAAATAGGGTTGGTCGCCGGCCAATGAAACGGCCATTGCTTTTCCTACATCAAGATATACCGAATCGGGGTTGGCCATCCCGGGGCCTTTGTTAGTTTGTGTGCGGGTGTAGTTAAACCATTCTTCTTTCAACGAGGTTACTTTAAGCCACAATTCAAAGCCTTTGCCCGGCAGCTCCAGGGCGTAATCAAAGGAAAAATCTTCATCATCGGGGGCCGGAATCTCTCTGAAACCTTTCGGATAAACAAAAGTTGCGTTTGCCTGCGCGGCAAATGTGAAAAAATCTTTAAGTTGCTGGCTTGAATGATGATGCTTAACCTGGGGTAAGGCGGGTTGTTTAACCTGCGCAAACAGAGACACTACAGCAAACAAACAGGTTGCCGTAAGTAATATTTGCTTAAATTGCTTCACTCCAACCTCCATAGTCAGGCACTATACGATCAATCAGCAGTTAAAAAGGGTCAACAACAACAAAATTAAAATATAAATTCATAAAATAAACATTTAGATAAATATCATACATATTAATGAGTATTAAACCAAAACTTAACCGCTTCGATCTTACCATGATCGTAATTGGTTTGATCATCGGGTTAGGGATATTTGCTACGCCAAGCGATGTGGCCGTTACCGCAGGCAGCACCTGGATATTCTTCGGAGCCTGGGCATTTGGCGGCCTGGTGAGTTTGTGCGGTGCGCTCACCTTTGCAGAAATCGGCGCCCGTTACCCCGTTACCGGCGGTTTTTATAAGGTGTTCTCGTATTGTTATCATCCGGCCATCGCTTTTATGATCAACTGGGTACTGGTTATCAGTAACGCCGCTTCGGTGGCCGCCGTAGCTATCAAGGGCGCCGATTACATAAAACCCTTTTTGCTGCCCGCAAGCTGGCAGGGCGATGGTGGGACAAAAGTGATCACCATCAGTTCGGTACTGGTGTTATATGTCATCAATTTTTTAGGGATAAAAATGAGTGCCCGTACGCAAAACGTGCTGATGATGTTTAAGATCGGCTTGATTTTACTGATTTGCGCGGCAATTTTCAAAAGTGACGTTCCCCCATCGGTAGTGGCTGCAACTCCGCATGCTGGCAGCCTGGTAACAGCCTTTGGCTTAAGCCTTGTGGCCGTGTTTTTTACCTATGGCGGATACCAGCAAACCATCAATTTCGGCGGTGACATTATCAACGCCAAAACCAATATTCCAAAGGGCATCTATACCGGAATGATCGTCGTGATCATACTTTATTTATCCATCAATTATGCTTACTACCATATCCTGGGTATTGGCGGGCTGCAGCAAAAGCCTGCGCTGGCAGCTACAATGGTTGGGGTGTTATTTGGCGCCACGGGGTATAAAATAACCTCAATACTCATATTTCTATCGGTGCTGGCCTACGTAAATGTGAACGTGCTGGCCAATCCACGTGTGTATTATGCGATGGCCGAGGACGGCATTTTGCCGCCGATATTTAAAAAAGTAAATCCCAAAACCCAGGTTCAGGAATTTGGGATGAGTTTTTTTATTGCTGCCATTTTACTGGTGCTGTTTTTTGTGGCAAGTTTTAGCAAGATGCTGAACTACGTGATGTTTTTTGACACCATTGGCCTTTCCATGGCGGCTGTATCAATTTTTTTATTGCGGAAAAAAACCAAACACCTTGACGGAACTGGCATTTATACCATTAAATGGTTCCCGATAGTGCCCTTAATTTTCATTATTTCGTATTGGTTTGTTACCGCAAATATATTTATCACTTTTAGGGAAAACCCGTACGCCGCCCTTATTTGCCTGGCCGCCTATGCTTTGGGTTTGGTTATTTACTATGCATGTACCTGGGGAAAGAAGCCGGCGCAGATCATCGACCAGGATTAAAAGCAGCTTAACCCAAAATAACGCATATTTGTATTGATGGATCTGTCATACATACTCAACGAACTTGGCGAAGAGCGCGAAAACTATTTCAACGCCGTTTCTCCGCCGATCATTCAAACCAGCAATTTTACGTTTAAAACTGTAGCCGATTTCAGAGCTGCGCTCGCGGAAGAATTTGACGCCGACCTTTATTCGCGCGGCAATAACCCCACGCTCAATATCCTGCGAAAAAAACTTGCAGCACTCGACGGCGCCGAAGATGCCCTGGTTTTTAGCAGCGGCATTGCGGCCGTAAGCGTTCCGATTTTAGCCTTGTTGAAGCAGGGCGACCATATTATTTCTGTCGAAAACCCATATAGCTGGACCATTAAGTTATTCAATAACTTCCTGCCCAAATTTGGCATCACCACCACCTTTGTTGATGGCAGCGAGGTAGCGAACTTTACCGGTGCCATTCGCCCCGAAACCAGGCTGATTTACCTGGAAAGCCCCAATACCTTTAGCTATGAGTTGCAGGACCTTGCAGCAATTGCGCAAATTGCCAAAGAAAAAGGCATCCTTACGATGATCGACAACAGCTATTGCGGGCCGCTTTACCAGCAGCCAATAAAACTGGGGGTCGACCTGGTTTGCCAATCGGCCACCAAATATATTGGTGGTCATTCCGACGTGGTGTCAGGCGTTTTAACCGGCAGCCGCGAATTGATCAAACGCATATTCGACCATGAGTTTATGAATATCGGGCCATCGCTTTCGCCGCATTCGGCCTGGCTGCTCATCCGTGGTTTACGTACGCTGCCACTGCGCATGCAGCGCAGCTATGAATCGGCCAAAACAATAACCGAATGGTTGGCTAAACATCCGGCCATAGATAAAGTGATCTGGCCTTTCGCACCTGATTTTAAACAGGCCGGGCTTGCCAAAAAACAAATGCAGGGCTGCGGAGGCATGTTCAGCTTTGTGCTGAAAGAACCTTCGGTACAAAAAATAGAGGCTTTTTGCAATAAGCTTCAACATATCCTGATGGCGGTGTCGTGGGGCGGGCATGAAAGTTTGATCATACCCTCGATTGCGGGCGTTAAATTAGCCGATTACGATGCAGCTAATCCACGTCACCAATTGATCCGCATGTATGTGGGTTTGGAAGATGCTGATTATTTGATAAATGACCTGGAGCAGGCCCTGGCAAGATAGAGCCTTAGATAGGGTTTAATGCATAATGGCTTTGGGAATACCCTGAACGGTTATCTCCGGGACGCAAAATTTTGCGCTCTCTACAAAACTGCCAACCTGTCACCCAAAATCTACCCAACCCTGCCTAAATAATACCTTTCACCTTTCACCTTTCGCCTTTCACCTCAAAAATAACTGACAAAGGCCAATTGGCACAAGCCTTGTTAAAAGGATAGTATAAATAATCAATCAATAAAGAAAAATCAATCATACTATGTCTAAAATAATCGGAATCGACTTAGGAACAACAAACTCCTGCGTGGCCGTAATGGAAGGTAACGAACCTGTAGTTATTGCCAATAGCGAGGGGAAACGCACTACACCGTCGGTAGTTGCTTTTGTTGATAACGGTGAGCGTAAAGTGGGCGACCCTGCAAAGCGCCAGGCCATCACCAATCCTACCAAAACAATTTATTCAATCAAGCGCTTCATGGGTAACCAGTTTAACGAGGTGACCAAGGAAGCTGCCCGTGTGCCTTATAAAGTGGTAAAAGGCGATAACAACACCCCGCGTGTAGAGATCGGCGACCGCAAGTATACACCGCAGGAAATTTCGGCAATGATCCTTCAGAAAATGAAGAAAACAGCTGAAGATTTCTTAGGTACTGAAGTTACTGAAGCGGTTATTACCGTACCGGCATACTTTAACGACGCACAGCGCCAGGCTACCAAAGAGGCCGGCGAGATTGCAGGTTTGAAAGTTCGCCGTATCATCAACGAACCTACTGCTGCTGCCCTGGCTTATGGCCTGGACAAAGCACACCGCGATATGAAGATCGTGGTGTTTGACTGCGGTGGCGGTACACATGACGTATCGGTGCTGGAGTTGGGCGACGGCGTATTCGAAGTAAAATCAACCGATGGCGACACTCACCTTGGCGGCGATGACTTTGACCAGGTAATTATCGACTGGCTGGCCGACGAATTTAAAAGCGACGAAAATATCGATTTGCGCAAGGACCCTATGGCTTTGCAGCGTTTAAAGGAATCAGCTGAAAAAGCTAAAATTGAATTATCGAGCTCTGCGCAAACTGAAATTAACCTGCCATACGTTACCGCATCTGACGGCGTACCAAAGCACCTGGTTAAAACATTAACCCGCGCTAAATTTGAGCAACTGGCAGACAGCCTGATCAAACGTACTATCGAGCCTTGTAAATCAGCGTTGAAAAATGCGGGTTTAAGCACTTCGGATATTGACGAGATCATCCTGGTGGGTGGTTCAACCCGTATCCCTGCAATACAGGAAGCTGTTGAAAAATTCTTCGGTAAAGCGCCTTCAAAGGGCGTAAACCCTGACGAAGTAGTTGCCATTGGCGCTGCTATACAGGGCGGTGTATTGACCGGCGAAGTAAAAGACGTGTTGCTGCTCGACGTTACCCCACTTTCATTGGGTATCGAAACTATGGGCGGCGTAATGACCAAGCTCATCGAAGCAAATACAACTATCCCTACCAAGAAGTCGGAAGTATTCTCTACAGCATCTGACAACCAGCCGTCTGTGGAGATACACATTCTACAGGGTGAACGTCCTATGGCTTCGGCTAACCGTACCATCGGTCGTTTCCACCTGGATGGAATACCACCTGCACCACGCGGCGTACCGCAGGTAGAGGTAACCTTTGATATCGACGCCAACGGTATATTGCATGTGGCCGCTAAGGACAAAGCAACCGGTAAAGAACAGAAGATACGTATTGAAGCGTCTTCAGGTTTATCGGACGCTGATATCAAGAAAATGAAGGACGAAGCTGAAGCAAATGCTGAATCGGACAAAAAGGCAAAAGAAGAGGTTGAAAAACTGAATGCTGCCGATGCGCTGATCTTCTCGACAGAAAAACAACTGAAGGAATATGGTGACAAAATTTCAGCTGACAAGAAGGCTCCTATCGAAGCCGGTTTAGCGAAGTTGAAGGAAGCCTATTCTTCAAAAAACTTCGATGCAATCGATGCAGCCCAGGCTGAATTGAGCAATGCATGGAACGTAGCTTCGGAAGAAATGTACAAAGCAACTGCCGATGCAGGCCAGGCACAACCAGGCCCAGACGGTGGTTCGGGTGCACAAGGCGGTCACGCCGAAGGCGACACCGTAACAGATGTTGACTTTGAAGAAGTGAAATAATCCTTTCCTCTAAGAGGTTTAAATATAAAGCCCTGACTATTAAATTAGCCGGGGCTTTTTGTTTCGCGATCGAACATGCAAATTTTTTAACGCTTTCGTGAAAACAATTTGCTTGATATCAAATTCATACCTTTATTAGGGATAATCTTAAATGGCGATCACTAATGAAGAAAAATATTCTTTCCCTGGTCTTTTCACTTTTCCTTATACTTCTTTTTCTGCGATGTAAGGCAGAGGTTGGCATGGGTGACTGGCAATGCATTACCCCCGGGAACAACACAATTGACAATTATTCAGGCGATGGTATTTCCCTTTTCTTGTCGAATGGTAAAAACTATAAAAAGCTGGAAAAACTTCAGAGATGGTATTTTTACAAAGGCTATATTGTTGGAATACAAGCAAACTCTTATTTTATTGCTAATGAAAAAACATTACGGGTTGACTCATTCAATAGTAAAAAACAGTGGATCGAATTTAGAATTCAACAAAAAATTGACCCTAAATTATGGCCGAGGTGGTATACTACACAATGGACTTATTACGAAGATTTAGGATTTTATTTGTTTACGTGGTTCTTTATTTCAATTCCTTTAGCTTTAGTATTTGCAACGCTCATCTTTGTTGCTATCAGGTTTGAAAAATTAAGGATTAGGAGGCCGGCTACGTTGTTAGTTTACTTTACGATAGCAATCGCATTAATTATTTACCTGTTTGAGCGATTTCCACAAAGTGTTTAACCTATCGGATTCAGAAAGTTAGACTTACGATGCTTCCAAAAGTAAGTTTCTAAAGGATTTTACTCAATCCCCGCTTGTTTTAGTATTGTACTCGCCGTTCCGTAAGGCAAATCCTTTTTGGGATGCGGAACAACCGCTCTTTTGTTGCTTTGAGGGTGAATGAATATATGATGGCTGCCCTTTACCCGGTCAGGAACAAATCCGGCGTCTTTAAGAATTTTAATTATCTCGTGTGAACTATAAGCTCTTTTACTCATGCAAGAAGTTGCAGGTTATATTCAAGAACATCTTCGTCCGAAGGGATTTCTTCCCCATGTTCTTTTAAACTTTCAATATACAATTCAATTGCTTCCTTTGCATTTGCTTTTGCTTCTTCCAAATCCGAGCCATAAGTAATGCAGCCAGGTAATGCAGGGACATTAACTGTAAAGCCACCTTCAGGTTCCGGTTTAAGTAATATTTTGTATGATAACGACATAGTTAAAGTTACTTATAAATAATTGAAAGTCAATACCGGGACAGACTTGCGAAGTTTTTAAAACTTCGCAAGTCTTGATGGGCGTCTTTTACGGCCACAAATTCTCCGGGTAAGCGCCGCTGGCCACCAAATCTGAAATGCATTTCTGCACGATAGGTTTATCCTCTTTATAAGTCACTCCAAACCATTGCGCGTCGGTAGGAATTACTTTAAATGAGGCCTCGCCGCTTTTGATCAGTTCATCGCCGATGAGCGGGATAAAAAATTCAGCTTTAGGATTGTCCTGGTTGGCTTCCACAAAAGCTTTAAAAAGGGGTTCCGTTTTGGTAAACACGGCCGGGGTAAAACCCCAAAAGTTCATGGAAACTGGTGTATTGGATGCCAATGGATGCTCAACGCCATCCTCTTCGTAAACAACACTGCCGTCTTTTGCAAAATACACTTTCAATCGCTCGTTAATAGCCACCATATCGCCATTTTCATCTACCTGGCATACCCCGCGCGATACGGTGCCGTAATCGGACAATGTTTTATCAACCTGGTAGCCGATGATGGAAAATTTATCGTCAGCCACTTCAGTAGTTAAAAACTTTGCCATTTTTTGATAGGCGTCGGTGCCGTAAAAGTCGTCGGCATTGATGACGCAAAAGGGCTCGTGTACCTGGTTACGGGCCGAAAGCACTGCATGGGCAGTTCCCCAGGGCTTGGCGCGTTCTATTTCTTTGTCTATGCCGAACGGTTTAAGGTCGTAGCTTTGGTAAACATAATCCGTTTCGATGCGTCCCTTTAATTTAGGTTCGAAAATGGCCTTAAAAGGTTCGGCGAATTCCTCACGGATAATAAAGCTCACTTTGCCGAAACCGGCGTTTATGGCATCGTAAATGGAGTAGTCTATAATGGTTTCGCCATGGGGGCCAAAGCCGTCAACCTGTTTCATGCTTCCGTAACGGCTGGCCATGCCTGCGGCCAAAATAAGTAACGTGGGTTTCATAGATACTGTATTCTTGATAATAAATGTAAAATTGACAATTTATTTTAATTATTTATAAAAGATTTTAGATATGAGACGTGAGATTTGAGATTTCATATTTTTTGCAATCACATTCAAATCCCGTACCAGATTTTATCACAAGGCGAATTAAGGTGTTTATATTTCTACATTAAATAACTCATTCCTCCGTCCCACATCTCACTTCTATTTGATATACCTGAAATCCTGGCCCGCCTTTATGTTCAGCAGTGTTTCATAGATCAGGCGGATCACATTGTCAACGTCCTCTTTGTGGATCATCTCTACCGTGGTATGCATGTAGCGCAACGGTAATGAGATCAATGCCGAAGGTACGCCATCGTTCGAATAGGCAAATGCGTCAGTATCGGTACCCGTCGACCTTGACGAGGCCTGGCGCTGGAACGGTATTTTTGCCTTTTCGGCTGAATCGATCAGCAACTTATTCAAATTATTCTGCACAGCAGGCGCATACGAAATTACCGGGCCCTTTCCGCACGCTAAATCACCCTGCGTGATCTTGTTGATCATCGGCGTTTGCGTATCATGCGTAACATCCGTCACAATAGCCACATTCGGTTTGATATGATGGGCGATCATTTCCGCCCCGCGCAAGCCTATTTCTTCCTGTACGGCGTTCACAATATAAAGCCCAAAAGGCAGCTTAACTTTGTTTTCTTTCAGCATGCGCGCCACTTCGGCTATCATAAAGCCGCCGGCGCGGTTATCCAGCGCCCGGCCGACATAATAACGATCATTCAAAACCATGAACTCGTCTTCATAGGTGATAACGCAGCCTACGTGGATGCCGAGTTTTTCTATTTCATCCTTTGAAGTGCAGCCGCAGTCCAGGAAGATATTTTTTAAGGTTGGCGACTCTTCTTTTTCGCCCGGCGTACGGGTATGAATTGCAGGCCAGCCAAATACCGCTTTTACAACCCCCTTATCGGTATGGATATTCACGCGCTTTGATGGCGCGATCTGGTGATCGGAGCCGCCATTGCGGATGACATAGATCAATCCGTCGCTGGTGATATAATTTACAAACCAAGAGATCTCGTCGGCATGGGCCTCTATCACTACTTTATATTCAGCTTTTTTATTAATGATGCCTACGGCGGTACCATAATTGTCTACGTAGTGATCATCAATATAGGGTTTAATGTAATCGAGCCACAGCTCCTGTCCTTTCCACTCGAAACCGGTCGGAGATGGGTTATTGATATATTTTTCAAAAAATGAAAGCGAATTTTTATTTACAACTGCCACGTGCTGAGCAGCATCAGATTTCTTTTTAGCCATATTTTTTATTAACGCAGGCAAATATAATCATTAAGGCGAAAGAAGAGGGTTAAAGGATAAAGGTGAAAGGTAAAAGGTAAAAGTTTTGCAAGTTGGCTGGGAATTAGCAATTCCTAAAAATGATAATGCTAGAATTATCATTGCTTTAATGTCTTGTTTACTTTGCTGACGTTCCTTTGTGGCGCGTAATTTTTTAATAAGATCAGTTTCTTAGTTTGGTTGAACCGGCCCGGGCAAAGGGGCCGGTTTTTTCATTTAGCTTTCATTTCATTGGTTTATATTGACCGTACTTTAACCGGACATGAAACCATTTAAATTATTTTTACTGTTTTTTGCGATATTGAGTGGCGGATGCGGGGAGTCCGTCTATACCGATGCATTACAATCAGCGCCGCTGGTACCGCATTTTACTTTTTTGCTGAGCTTTCCGCCGAAGGTTTTGCTGCGTCCGGACACCAATACAATATTGCTCATTAACCGGGTTGATTTAAGCAAACTGCAAGTGCCGGCACTTGACCTGGACGTTATAAAGGCCGGTGCGTACACCGCGTTGAAATATGCCGGCGACCAACTGGCTGTACTTCATCATGTACGCGTCATCAACCTAACTGATTCCGCTGCTTTTGAATTAAATAAAGACTCTGTCGCGGCACTTTCCGCTAAATACCATGCAGACTATACTTTAGCTTTGCTGCAGTATAGCGCCGGCGTATCACGCGACGGGGTCCACCATAACGACATTACCGGCCGTACCCATACTTATTATAACAATAAAGTGAATTTGAAATTTACCATGTACCTTGATAAAGGAGACTTGTACAAAGACTTGGCTGGTTCAGATACTACTCGCTCAATCCAGCATCAATATGGAGACGACCCGTATGACTTTGCTCCTCCTACGATCGGCGTGAGTAAGGACTTTATTGTTAATGCAACACAAAATGCCGCATTTATGGCGCTGCGCGACTACTTGCCTTATACTGAAACAGAGAGCCGCCCGATGTATAACGACAAAAAATTTGGGTCGCTGGCAGACGAATTAATTTTCGGACAACTGGATAAAATCAGCAGCTCATTGCAGCCTTTTTTGAACGACAGGGACCCGGTATTGGCTGCCAAAGCCGCATACAATATAGCCGTAGTTTATGAGTCCCACGGAGATATTGACAAAGCCTTGAGCATGGCGCAATTATCACTCGACAAATCCAAAAACAGCTACGCCGGGAGTTTGATCAGCTACCTGCGGTCGAAGTGAGCAGCTTTTCCATAATGACATAATCGTGGCCATTTTTTGAAAATAGCCGATCTGTTTGTGCAAATCCATTTTTTAAATAAAAACCCGTGGCATTCAACCGTGCGTTGCACCAAAGCTTTATACCACCCCCTTGAATGGCAAATTCGGTGATATAGTTTAGCAAAGCTGTGCCGATCCCCTTATTCTGAAAATTCGCATCAACAGCGAGCTTCCTGAACTGAAAATAACTTCCTTCCCGGAATAACGAAATTATGCCCGCCAGTTTATTATCAGTGAAAGCGCCGAAGTGGATACCGTCAATATCCACCTGCATTTCCATATCTGGTATTTCAGCGTCAGGATATAGCACGTCCCTGCGTAAGCGCGAGGTAAGTTCAGGAGTTATTTGTTCGATGTAAATCATTTTTTGGAGGCGAAAGGTTAAATTGGAGGTGAAAGGTTAAAGGCGAAAGGTAAAAGGTTTTAAAAGCAGCCTTTCGCCTTTTACCTTTCGCCTTTTACCTTTTTCTTACAACGGGATATTCCCATGTTTCTTCTTTGGGTTATTAACGACTTTATTTTCGAGCATTTTAAAGGCGTGGATCAATTTTATCCGGGTTTCCGATGGTTCTATCACATCATCGATAAAACCGCGTTCAGCGGCCCGGTAGGGATTGGCAAAGATGTCTGAATATTCGGTCTCCATCTCCTTCCATTTGGCTTCCCGGTCCGGCGCGGAATTGATCTCCCGCTTAAAAATAATTTCGGCGGCACCCTTTGCGCCCATTACCGCAATCTCGGCCGAGGGCCACGCATAGTTCATGTCGGCGCCGATGTGTTTGGAGTTCATTACATCATAGGCGCCGCCGTAAGCCTTACGCGTAATAACGGTGATCCGCGGAACTGTAGCTTCGCAAAAAGCATACAACAGTTTAGCGCCGTTGGTAATAATGGCGTTCCATTCCTGGTCGGTGCCGGGCAGAAATCCCGGAACATCTTCAAAAACAAGCAATGGAATGTTAAAACTATCGCAAAAACGCACAAAACGCGCTCCTTTGATGGAGGAATGAATATCCAGCACCCCGGCCAAAAATGCCGGTTGGTTAGCCACAACGCCAATGCTCCGGCCGGCAATGCGCGCAAAGCCGACCACGATGTTTTCGGCAAAATCTTTATGAACTTCTAAAAAGGTGTTTTCATCAATTACCTGGTTAATGACATCGCGCATATCATAAGGTTGCGAGGCATTCTCCGGCATTATAGTGTCCAGTGCAGCGCGCAGTTCATTCTTTGGTTCATAAGGCAATGCAGGCGCCGTATCCTCGCAATTCTGCGGCATATAGCTCAACAATTTTTTAACGTGCTGAATTGCATCGATCTCGTTTGTACAGGCGAAGTGTGTAACGCCTGACTTTGTTGCATGCGTATCGGCCCCGCCCAATTCTTCTGATGTTACTTCTTCGTGGGTTACCGTCTTCACCACGTTTGGCCCGGTGACAAACATATACGAGGTGTTTTCCACCATCAATATAAAATCCGTTATCGCCGGCGAATACACGGCGCCGCCGGCGCATGGGCCCATAATGGCTGAAATCTGTGGTACTACACCGGATGCCATCGTGTTTTTGTAAAATATATCGGCATAACCGCCCAGGGATACCACGCCTTCCTGTATGCGCGCGCCGCCTGAATCATTCAGGCCCACTACGGGTGCGCCGTTCTTCATCGCCAGGTCCATTATCTTGCAGATCTTCTCGGCATGCGTTTCAGAAAGCGAACCGCCAAAGACGGTAAAATCTTGCGAAAAAACATAAACCAGGCGGCCATTGATGGTGCCATAGCCGGTTACCACACCATCGCCGGGGTATTTTTCTTTTTCCATCCCGAAGTCCGTCGAACGGTGAGCCACCAGCATGCCGATCTCCTGGAAGGAGCCCTCGTCCATCAAAAAATGCAGCCGCTCCCTTGCAGTAAGTTTCCCTTTTTTATGCTGACTTTCAATACGCGCCTTTCCACCGCCCAAAAGGGCTTCTTCACGCTTTTGCTTTAATTGTTTGATCTTGCCGTTCACAACGTTTGTTTATGTATGCAAGATGGGGAAAAAGTCGGAAAGTCGGAAGTCAGAAGTCCGAAAGTCCGAAAAAGTCAGGAAGATGTATCGTGTGGAGTATGACCTAAATAATTGATAATGATTTGTATTGTAACATATTTATTAATATGACTATGTAACATTTATTTTATAAAACATATAAAATAATATACCGTAAATTTAGGTGTCTGAATACTTAAAGCTGTGAAAACCGATATAAGCTTTGGCAAAAGGTTGATTGCGCTAACACTCGCAGTGGTTTATGTTTTTGCCATATCGACTTATATAATTTTTCTTTCAAGCCGGACCAATGCGCATCATCAACATCATCGCGCAGCGACTGCAAAAACGCAACATTTGTCAAATAACGGCGCGACGGGCCAATTTTATGAGAAGCAGCACGGCGCTTTTAAGTCTATACGCGAAAGCAAAACAAAGTTAATCAGTGGTTTTTATTGTCTCATTTCTGTCGCAGTATTAGCGCTTGTTTTCAGCCTGCGGTTTTTTTACCAATCTCCG
>Ga0206971_10281_pt1 | contig 16016 bp, 15 predicted proteins | sample Alteio_BWOrgHeat_85_FD_152917 | JGI IMG/M metagenome (GOLD analysis project Ga0206971, IMG submission 152917) | Enriched cells from forest soil in Barre Woods Harvard Forest LTER site, Petersham, Massachusetts, United States -... | ecosystem: Environmental > Terrestrial > Soil > Temperate forest >...
CAAACCTATATTTACGCAAATGAAACCTGAAATATTTATTGAAACGCCAAGACTGATCCTGCGCGACTGGCTGCCTGACGATTGTGAGCCTTTTATCGCATTAAATAGCGACAAGGAAGTAATGCAGTTTTTTCCGTCGGTAAAAACGGCTGCAGAAACCATGGAACAGATTGGACGGATCAAAAAGCATATCAGGGAACATGGCTTTGGTTTCTTTGCCATGGAACGAAAAGATAATGGTGAGTTCATCGGTTTTACCGGGCTGATGCGGCCGGGATTTGCAGCTCATTTTACGCCCTGTGTGGAAGTGGGCTGGCGATTAAACAAAAAAAGCTGGGGATACGGTTATGCTACTGAAGCAGGTAAAGCCTGCCTGGAATTAGGCTTTGACGATCTTAAATTGGATAAGATATATTCATTTACATCTGTTCAAAATATCCCTTCTGAAAAAGTGATGCAGCGTATCGGAATGGTGAAAACAGGTTATTTTGACCATCCGGCGATTGATGATGGCCATTTGTTGAAGAAGCATGTGCTTTACCGCCTGACGAACCCCGGCGGATAATGGAAATCGAATTTCCGCCAAACTGTATTCAACACGGAGCGTTGGGATGTGGAAAGTTTGCACGCGGCGGCTATTAAATAAACATTTAACTTTATTGTGTGAACCTGTTAAAAGAGCGTAAGGCAATTGAGGGGGCGCTTGATAGTTATCGGGCCAGGCTGGATACTATTCCGGATGATTTGTTTACGATGACGCCCCACGAAGGCTCCTGGTCGTTTGCGGAAGTGTACAGCCACATATTGCAGGCTACTTTAGGCTCGTGCATTGCGCTGGAACGCTGCGCAAATAATAATTGCAAGCCGACTAACAACAGGCTGACCTTGTTGGGCCGCCTGATGATGTTTACCGGCAGGTTTCCGCCGGTTAGGGTAAAAGTTCCGCAAGCGGTGGCGGCCAAAATTCCGGCGCTGAAAATAGATAAGGAAGAAGCGAAAAATCTGCTCATAAAATGCCGGAAAAGAATTGAAGAACTTGCGCCCCTGGTAAATAATGCATTGCCTACGGCCAAACATAAACATGCGCGATTGGGTGCTTTGGACGCCAGGCAGTGGTTTAAATTTATAAAAATACACCTGCTGCATCACTTAAAGCAGTTGGACCGTATTCAAAAAAAATTTGATGGCAAATGAAACCTTTTATATTTAACGGAGTCTTAACATTAAAATAACCCGATTGCCGGATATTTGTAAAAATTGTGTGGTATGCATTTTGAGTTCGCATATTTAATTGTGGCCGGATTATTATTCCTGGTAGGGATATTCTATCTGAGTCCATTTGAACTAAAAGTAAATAATGACGACGACGACGAATAATCGTTGCCCCCTTATTACCTGCATTTTTACCGGTATTTTTTACCGGGCGGAACATTATCCCCCCAAATTTCATGGCAAAACGCGAAGTTGATATCGTTGTGATATCCGATGTGCATTTGGGCACGTACGGCTGTCACTCCAAAGAGTTGCTCAAGTACTTAAAGAGCATCAAACCCAAAATTCTTATTTTGAACGGCGACATTGTCGACATTTGGCAATTCAGTAAGTCATACTGGCCTGAAGCACACATGAAAGTTTTGCGCCGCATATTAAAATTTGTTACCGAGGGGATACCGGTTTATTATCTCACCGGCAATCATGATGAAATGCTGCGCAAATTCACCGATTTTAACTTAGGATCATTCCAGTTGCTGAATAAAATTGTGTTGAATATCGATGGAAAAAAGGCCTGGATATTTCATGGCGACATATTCGACGTAACCATGCAGCACTCCAAATGGCTGGCCAAGCTGGGTGCAATCGGCTATGACACGCTGATACTGATCAACAGTTTTACCAATTGGGTGTTAAACGTTTTTGGGCGACCGAAGATGAGTTTTTCGCAAAAAGTTAAGGCCAGGTTTAAAGAAGCTGTAAAGTTTATCAACCAGTTTGAACAAACTGCAGCCGACTTGGCCGTTGATAAAAACTATCAGTATGTGATTTGCGGCCATATCCATCATGCCGAGATCCGGGAAATCGAGTCGACTGACAAAGCAGGCTCGGTACTTTACCTCAATTCGGGCGATTGGGTTGAAAGCCTTACATCCCTTGAATATAACGGAGGCAAATGGACCATATTCAAATACGAACCGGAAAACTTTCACATCGAAAGCGAAGATGAGGATAAAACTGATGCCGAAGACCTTGATGCGAAACTCGATGTAAAAATACTCCTTGAGCGGTTTAAACAGGAAGCAGGATAATTTATTTAAGTTGTAACGGTTGTAATAAGTTGTAAAAGTTATACGGACAGTTCCCCCATCTGCCTGCCTTTACAAAATAAAAATCAATTCAGCCTTTACAACCACTACAACTTTTACAACCTTTACAAGCATTACAACTCGTTACAGCTACTACTATTAACATGAAGATACTTTACGCTATCCAGGGAACAGGTAATGGCCATATCAGCAGGGCGCGTGAAATAGTGCCGCTGTTGCAGCAACACGGCGAACTGGATCTGCTGGTTAGCGGTACCGAAGCCGAGGTGAGTTTGGCGCAGCCGTTAAAATACCGTTTTCATGGTTTTAGCTTTGTTTTTGGCTCTAACGGCGGTGTCGACAATTGGGCTACTTATAAACTGATGAACCTGCCCCGGTTGCTGCGCGATATCCGCAGTTTGCCGTTAAAGCAATACGACCTTATTATCAACGATTTTGAGCCGGTAAGCGCGTGGGCCTGCAAACTGCAAAAGATACCGAGCGTATCGCTCAGCCACCAGTGTTCGTTTGTTTCGCCAAAAACACCGCGGCTGCCCAAGTGGAGCTGGGCCGAATGGCTTTTTAAATACTATTCGCCCACAACACACCGTGTCGGTTTTCATTTTGAACGATACGACGATTTTATACACACGCCGGTTATCCGCAGCGAAATACGAAATCTTCAAGTATCAAACGCAGGCCATTATACCGTTTATCTGCCCGCGTATGACGATAAATTATTGATCCGTTTTTTGAATAAAACAAATGTGCAATGGCATATTTTTTCGAAGCGGCAGAAAACAGCATACACGCAGGCTAACGTGCAAGTGTTTCCCGTAAACAATGAAGCCTTTAATAAAAGCCTCGCCAGTTGCGAGGGCCTGCTAACAGGTGGTGGCTTCGAGGGGCCGGCAGAGGCGCTTTTTTTACAAAAAAAGGTGATGATGATACCGATGAAGGGTCAGTATGAGCAGCAATGCAATGCGTTGGCGGCATCGAGACTTGGCGTTCCGGTAGTTCACGAGATTGATGACCAGTTTGTGTATCACCTTAATAACTGGATAAGCAGCGAAAAAAAAATACAGGTAGACTTTCCCGATGAAACCGCTGCCATAATTGAGGACCTGGTGAAGCGGTATGCTAAATAAGTAGTTTCGGCATAACGTGTTTTTCTGCTAATTTCGCCCCCGGAATAGTCGTCGATGATCAATTTTTTCAAGAATCTCAGTCCGCTGAATATTTTATGGCTCCTGGTTGTACTGTTTATACTGCGGGCTGGTTATTTATTCAATTTGCCCGTTAAAATTGATTCTGCCTATTTCGAAAATCTCGAGCATCTGTTGCTTTCGCCTGGTTTGCATTATCCGTTCACGCCATTTTTAAATGTCGTGCTGGCCGGGATATTTGTATTTATCCAGGCCTTATTGTTAAATCGCTTGGTTAATCATTTTAACTTGCTGGGGAAGCCGACCTTTTTGCCGGCACTCATGTACCTAACGGTATCGGGCCTGTATACGCCTTTCCTGGTATTGAGTCCTCCGCTCATCTGCAATTTTTTTGTGATCTGGATGCTTTTTAAACTGATTAATTTTTATAAAAGCAAAGATTCAAAATCCGATGCGTTTGACCTCGGTATGATTGTGGCTGTCGGCTCATTGATCTACCTGCCTTTTATATTCTTTTTTTTGACTATCTGGATATCGCTGGTCATCTTTAAACCTTTTAACTGGCGGGAGTGGATAGCCAGTGTGATCGGGTATGTCACTGTCTTCTTTTTCCTGGCGGTTTATTATTATCTTAACAATCGATTAACGCAATTTGGCAGTATATGGCCGCCATTGGGCACAAAGTTTCCAAACAGGGTAGCCCTCAACTATTACAATTATTTAATCCTTGTTCCGGTAGCCGCTATACTGATATTGTGTTTCCTCAAGCTGCAGCAAAACTATTACAAAAGCTATATTCAAATACGTAAATCATATCAATTGCTGTTCGTCATCTTTCTTATTGCCGCGCTTACGTTTTATGTTCGGGCGGCTTTCCAGGTCAGTCATTTCTTGTTATGCGCTGTTCCAGCGGCTGTTTTCTTTTCCTATTATTTCCTTCACGCCAGGCGCAGATGGTTTTACGAAACCTTATATCTTTTATTAGCCGGCATTATAGTTTACCTCCAGTTTAACAATTTTTAACTTTTACTTTGACTCAATATAAAGCGGTTATGTTAATTTTGTCTCGTAAAGCTGTTTTGGCTGCGCGGGGAGACAGAAAGTTTTTTCAAGAGCTTTGCAGCCATTCAATTAAAAAATCACTCAAATGAAATTTGGCGTTGTAATATTTCCGGGTTCCAATTGTGATGAAGATATCATCTACGTATTGGAGAAAATACTTGACCAGCAGGTAGTACGGCTGTGGCATAAAGACTATGACCTGCAGGGTGCTGACTTTATTGTATTGCCGGGCGGGTTTTCGTTTGGTGATTACCTGCGTTCGGGCGCAATAGCGCGTTTTTCGCCCATTATGCAGGAAGTTATCCGTTTTGCGGCGGGTGGCGGGTATGTGCTGGGCATTTGTAACGGTTTCCAGATACTTGCCGAAGCCGGATTGTTGGAGGGCGCCCTTTTGCATAACGAAAACAGGAAATTTATCTGCCGCAATATCTACATGAAGCCGCAAACGTCAAATTCATTGATCACCGCACATATCGACCCTCAAAGAGTATTAAAAATTCCGATTGCACATGGCGAAGGCAATTATTTTGCTGATGCTGGTGTGCTGAAGTCCCTTAACGATAATGACCAGGTACTCTTCAGGTATTGTGATGAGGCAGGCAATGTCACGGCTGCAGCTAACCCCAACGGTTCGCTGGAGAATATTGCAGGTATATGCAACGCTGCAAGGAATGTTTTTGGTTTTATGCCTCACCCCGAAAGGGCTTCCGATGAGCTGGTAGCAAATCAGGATGGCCTTGCCATTTTTGAATCTATATTATCGATGGTTGTTTGAGTCCAAAGTTCGTAGCTGAAAGTCTAAAGGCAACAAAATGTTTGTTCAGGGAATGATGATTATGCCGGGTAAAATAAATAACAGGTCCACAAATAAATTTTTTTTAAAAGACTTCGGACTTAAGACGTCAGACTCAGGACTTAAATGAATCTTGTTATCGACATTGGTAACTCCTACACAAAAATTGCTGTTTTTAAACGGGACGAACTGCTTGTTAGCGAGCAATTCGAGGAAGTTGACGACATTACTATAAATAAATTTCTCGATGGGCATGATATCGCCGCAGCGATCATTTCATCAGTAAAAAAAAAAGAGACGCCTGAGTGGCAGGGCATGCTGGCCTCGAAAGTTAAGCTGAGGCTTTTTAGCAGCGAGATGGCCCTGGGGTTAAACAACTACTACCTTACACCCGGAACTTTGGGGACGGACAGGCTGGCGGCGGTGATAGGAGCGGGGCATATATTTCCGGGCACGGATAACCTGGTGATCAGCGGTGGTACCTGTATCACCTACGACCTGGTGGACGCCGCCGGTAATTATTTTGGGGGCAGTATATCGCCCGGTTTAAATATGCGTTATAAGGCTTTAAATTATTATACCGATGGTTTGCCGCTGATAACCGCTGATGAAAGTTTCGACATGCAGTATGGCGATAGTACCGTTTCGGCCATACGCTCAGGTGTTCAAAACGGGATTAAATATGAATTAATGGGGTTTATTGAAAGTTATAAAAAGGCGGGTAAAGAACTAAATATTGTGCTCAGCGGGGGCGACAGTATTTTTTTTGATACCCTGCTAAAAAATAGCATCTTTGCGCCCTGTATTAAAATCGAGCCATTCCTGGTTCTAAAAGGATTAAATGCAGCTTTATACATTAATAATGACTAAACATTACAGGATTTTTATAACCATTTTATTTGCTATTATTGCTTTTGGGGCAAATGCGCAATCAACTGCCACGACAAGCTCTCCATATTCGCGCTACGGTTTGGGCATTGTCGACCCTATCCAGTCACCCCAAACAATTGGTATGGGTGGCATATCCACGGCTATCAACCAGATAAGCAACTATAACAACATTAACCCGGCAAACCCGGCTTCGTATGGGTTGCTAACACTGACAACAATTGATGCCGGCTTCAGTTCCAATTTGATGACCCTGAGCCAGGGGAGTATCACCGACCACAACTCCAATTTTAAGTTCAGCCATGTGGCGTTCGGCATCCCGGTATCCAAGAAGTCGGCAATCAGCTTTGGTTTATTCCCGTACAGCGAAATGGGTTATAACACCCAGGTAACCAAAACCGGTTTCGGTTCAGGTTCTTCAGTCGACACAAACGTTACAAACTACGCTTATAGTGGCGAAGGCGCATTGTCAAAGGCCTATATCGGCTATGGGTTTGGCATCGGCAAACACTTATATATAGGCGCCAATGCTTCATATATCTTTGGAGACCTGCACCAGTACAGCTCGACGCAGATACCAACTTTATACGGCATGCTGAACCCGATCATCGAGTCGAGCAATGTTGTAGGCGGGGTAAATTACGACTACGGCATTCAGTATTCTTTTGATTTTGGAGAATACAGCACCCAACACCTGGTGCTGGGTTATTCTACACAAGCCAACACAAGCCTTAATTCCACCAATAGCTACATTGTGAGTCAGTTCACCTACACTTCTGATGGCACCCAAAATGTAGCCGCCGATACGGTTTTAAACAACCAGCAAACTAAAACTAAAATTCAGTTGCCGCAGATCAATCATTTTGGTATCTCATTTCAAAACGCAGGGCATTTTTTAGTAGGCGCTGATTATACAATGGGCCACTGGTCTGCGCTTACGATTGACGGCGTAAACCAGGGCTTGCGCGACAGCAAAACAATTAATATCGGTGGCGAGTTTACGCCTAATAATACTGCGCTGCGCAATTATTTCGCCAGGATGGATTACCAGGCAGGGTTTAAGTACGACCAATCATACCTCTACCTCAACAATACCAATATTAAAAGTTATTCGTTTACATTCGGATTGGGTTTCCCGTTGGCGCCGGCTAACGTAGGTAACAGTTTTTACAAGATAAACTTTGCTGCGGAGCTTGGACAGACAGGAACACTGGCTAACAGCCTTGTGATGGAAAAGTATATCACCTTACATTTGAACTTTGTGATCAACGACCGTTGGTTCCTGAAATATAAATTCGAATAGATCAACCTCATGCAGCGTCAGGCAAAAAAATTGTTCTACAAATGTTTGCCGGCATTGTTTCTTTACATGCTGACTTTGAGTGCCTGCGAGAACTCATTGGATGATATTAAAAAAATCTCGTCAAAGGAGGAGGATAAACCCTTTTCTACCTCCCATGATGTGGAAGTGATTTACAGCGATTCGGCGAAAGTAAAGGCCCGGATGACTACGCCGCTGATGATTGAACTTGACGACCCAAAAAACTCATATCATGAGATGCCAAAAGGCGTAAAAGTGGTTTTTTACGAGGACGACATGACAGTAAAAGGTACCATCACCTCCGACTACGCCATACAAAAGGACAGAGAGAACATTATCGACTTTAAAAAAAATGTTGTGGTGACCAACGCGCAGGGCCAAACGTTTAAGAGCGACGAATTGATTGATGATGTAGGCAATAAAAAGTTTTACACCGATAAACCGGTTGAGATAAACATGGGCAATGGCAGCGAGATGCAGGGCGTGGGCGCGCGCTGCAATGCCAGCATGTATCCCTGGACGATCGACAGATCGACGGGCACATTTCCAGTTGACCAGAAAGACGACCCGGCAAACCAGCAATGAAGTTGTTGTAATGAGTTGTAAAGGTTGCAATAAGTTGTAGTGATTCTAACCTTTTTAACTTTTACAACATGTTACAACCTTTACAACTTTGTTGCAGAAGTTTTAACCTTTCCAACCATCACAACTCGTTACAACCCTTACAACTTTCATCATCAAAAAACTATTATAAAACTTTGCTAAAAGTTGTATCTTGCGCCCTCTTTTTAATTGGATAAAATTTATATAGGTATATGGGTATAATGGGTTATTTGCGGGAACGGATGGGAAAGATTCTCGCAATATCGATCGGTTTTTCGTTGTTTATTTTCGTTGCCCTTGATGTGGCAAAGTCGGGTGGTTCTTTTTTTAAGGAAGACAGGAACATATTGGGCGAGGCAGCCGGCGAGCAAATCAAATTAGATGAGTTTACCAAAAAAGTTGATCAAAGCAGCGCCCAATTCAAACAGGGCGGCCAGGGCAGTTTGTCGCCCCAGATCACCAGCTACGTGCAGGAAAATGTGTGGAACATCATGTTAAGGCAGGCGCTGCTGAAAAAGGAGGTTGACAAAGTTGATTTAGAGGTGGGTGCCGACGAATTGAACTCAATGGTAGAAGGGGATAACCCGGATCAGCAGATCGTAAGGGCTTTCAGCGACCCGAAAACGGGGCAGTATGACAAATCAAGAGTATTAGGTTTCCTGCAGCAGCTGCCCAAGTTAAGCCCTGATATGCAAAACCAATGGAAAGGCTTTATCGATGATTTGGCGGATTCGAAATTATCGGAAAAATATGTGTCGCTGGTAAGCAACGGGCTATATGTAAACTCCCTGGACGCGAAGGACGAATATGCCGCAAAGAACAAGATCGTCAACTTTAAGTATGTTACCTTACCCTACAGTTCTATTCCGGATAATAAGGTGACCGTTACTGATGAAGACTATAAAAGCTATTATGATGAGCATAAAGCAGAGTTTAATAATGCTTATGAATCCAGGACGTTTGATTTTGTAAGCTTTAATGCAGCGGCGTCAAAAGAAGATTCGGCTGCAGTGAAGAAACAGGCGGAGAAACTTAAAGACAGCCTGGTTACTTCAAAAAACGATTCGCTTTTTGTGCAAATCAATGCCGAAACCAAAACAAACCCGGTTTATCAGCATAAGGGACGCTTGGGCAACCCCAAACTTGACTCCGTGATGTTTAGCGCGGAAAAAGGTTTTGTATACGGCCCGTACCTGGCAAATGGAAGTTATAATGTGGCTAAACTGGTTGATTTACGAACAGAACCAGATTCTGTGAAGGCCCGGCATATACTGATAGATGAGAGCGCTATTGGCCGCGACAAAGCAATGGCCAAAGCCGATTCGTTAAAGAAACTTATCGAAGGTGGAAAATCATTTGCTGATCTGGCTGCAATATATTCGATCGACGGCTCGAAGACAAAGGGCGGCGAACTTGGGACATTTGGACGCGGCACAATGGTACCGCCATTTGATGATGCAGCTTTCAGCGGTAAAAAAGGTGATCTGAAGATCGTTGAGTCGCAATATGGTGTTCACCTGATTGAGATTGAAGATACCAAAGGTTCATCCAAGTCGGCGAAGGTGGCAATAGTTGATGTTCCGCTAAGGGCAAGCAGCGAAACACAGACAGCCGTTTACAGCAAAGCGCAGAGTTTTATGGCATCGTTGACCAAAGACAATTTTGACGAGATCGTAAAAAAGGACGGTTTAAAAAAACAAACCGCAACCGATGTTAGCGGAACCGCTGCCTCGGTAATAGGTTTACCCAGCGCCCGCGACCTGGTAAGGTGGGCATTCGGCGCGCAAAAAGGCGATGTTTCGGATAAGGTTTATATCGAAGGCGATAAATATGTGGTAGCCCGGCTGGTTCAGATAAAACCACAGGGCACGCTTTCGCTGGAGGATGTAAAAAAACAAATACAACCCATGGTATTGAACCGGGTGAAAGCGAAGCAATTATCGGAAAAACTACAGGCGGCGCTCAGCGGGTCGACTACAATTGACCAGGTGGCCCAAAAATCGGGAGCTACCGTAATGCCTATTCAAAATATGGTGTTTGCAAACCCGGTGATTCCGGGCGCAGCCGCCGAGTACAAACTGATTGGTACTGTGTTTGGCTCGCAGCCGGGCAAGCTTTCAAAACCTATTGCCGGGCAGGGGGGTGTTTATGTATTTGACGTTGATAGCTTTACCAACCCGCCGGCCCTTGCCGATGCTATACGTATAAAACAACAACTGGGCCAGGCACTGATGCAGCGCGCCGATAGCCAGGTATTTGATGCACTGAAAGATAAGGCGAATGTAAAAGATTACAGGGCCAAGTATTTATAAGCGTATTTTAAAGTAATTTTATATCCGGGTACGACGTTATAAGTCATGCCCGGATTTTTTTTTATTTCTGTGCTGAAGCTTTTGACATTTGGAAATAAGGCACAACTAAAAAGCGGAAAAGAAAGCGATTTTAAAAATGGAAATTCAGGAGAACTTTATTAATAAAGTGGCCTTAAGCGGCCTGGTAACGCTTGACCCTGCTCAGTTTTATCCTGCGGGTGAGCGCGTGGTATATGATATCAAAGACAACCTGTTCCAGGGGCTGATCCTACGCGAGAAAGATTTCAGGGAGTTCGTGAAAGAACATGATTGGTTTCAATACCAGGATAAATTTGTAGCCGTTACTTGTACCGGGGATGCGATTATTCCGGCCTGGGCCTATGTCCTGCTGGCCAACAAGCTGGCGCCCTACGCAAAAGAAATTGTTTTTGGCGATGCAGACGTGTTGGAAACCGTTTTGTTTATCAAAAATATAGCAAAGCTTGATGTTGAGCAATACCGCGGTCAGCGGGTGGTGTTGAAAGGCTGCGGCGATGTGCCGGTGCCGATTTCGGCTTATGTTGAACTTGCAAAGGTATTGACACCGGTTGTAAAAAGCATGATGTTTGGCGAGCCATGCTCCACGGTGCCAATTTATAAGAAAAAAGAGTAGAGACGGGATGCATCGCGTCTCCATATAGGCAGAGACGCAATGCTTTGCGTCTTCCATAAGAATAGGTGAGGCGCAAAAGGGCGACATAACAAGAGACCAAAAGGTATTGCATGTCTGCAACAAGAGATGTAAAGTATTGCGTTTATACAACGAAAGATGAAAAAATATCTTTTAACTTTAGCTGTGATAGTTGCATTTGCGGGCAATGCATTTTGCCAGCGGCTAGCCGATATGGTTACTCCCGTATTTAAAATAGGCGAGCAGCTTAATTATAAACTTAAATACGGTTTTTTTACCGCGGCGGAGGCCAACCTGCGGGTTGAAGCCAGCGACAAAATGTTTGACGGGCGCCCGGTTTATCATATCGTAGCCGATGGCAAAACGGCCGGGGCTTTTGATATTTTATACAAAGTACGCAACCGTTATGAAACCTATGTAGATGAAAAAACACTGGAGCCCTATTTCTATACTGAAAATCGGCACGAGTCGAGTTACAAGCATAGCGATCATGTGACCTTTGATCACAATGACGATAAGATCACCGCCGACAAAGGTGTTTTCCCGTATAAAGGCAAAGTGTTCGACTTTTTATCGGCCTACTATTTTTCGCGCGGCATCGATATATCAAAAATTAAAGTGGGTGACACTTTTAAACTGGATTATTTCCTGGAAGACGGCGTGAACACGCTAAGCATTACCTATGCCGGGAGGGAGAAAATAAAAACCGACATGGGGACGTTCAACTGTCTGAAATTTAATCCGACGATCATTCCCGGCCGCGTTTTCAGGAAAGACAGCAAATTGTACTTGTGGATAACCGACGACGAAAACCGGATACCCCTGCGGGCCCATGTCGAGCTGGTGGTAGGCAGCGTTACCATGGACCTCACCAGCGTAAAAGACCTTAAATACCCTTTGAATCCAATAAGTAAATAAATTGGGGCGAAGAAAAGAGTCTGTATAAAAGATTTTACCGCAAAGAACGCAAAGGGAAAAACACTAAGGCCGCCAAGCTTTAATACGTCGCCAACTTTTTTCCGTATTCTTTGTGCCTCCTTCGCGAATGCTGTGGTTAAAAGTCATTTTTTAATACTTATTTTTGCCGAAACGTCAGCTGTAGCGTCTTCCGGACTTTGCGGACATTAATGACTTTCGGACCAAATAAATATGATAGAAGTTGGGCACGTACTGGTGCATGAAGATGTAATAACGGAAAACTTTGTATGTAATTTGAACAAATGCAAAGGGGCTTGCTGTCTGGAAGGCGATTCAGGCGCGCCGCTCGAGGCAGCCGAATTGGACATACTGGATGAAATATATCCGAAAGTAAAGCCCTTTATGACGAAAAAAGGGATTGCGACTATCGAACAAAACGGCACTTACGTAAAGGATTTTGAAGGTGATTATACCACCCCCTGCGTTGACGTAAATAAAGAATGCGCTTATGTAATATGGGAGAACGGCATTACCAAATGCGCCATTGAAAAGGCTTATGAAAGCGGCGCGATCAATTGGCGAAAACCCATATCCTGTCACTTATATCCTATCCGTATCACAAAATATCCTGAATTTGATGTGTTGAATTACGACCGTTGGAGCATTTGCAGCCCGGCTTGCTCGTTCGGTGCGGAGCTTAAGGTTCATGTTTATGAATTTTTGAAAGCGCCGCTTATCCGAAAATATGGCGCCGAATGGTACAGCGAGCTTGAACAGCAGGTTGCCGAATTGTAAACGTTTCTATTTTGGTGCAGAAAATGCGCAGCCACTTTTTCATCTTCCGGAATTTTTTGTCACTATAACTACTGGGATTCTTTTTAAAATTACAGTGAAATAACGGTGCAAAAAAGGGTTAAAATACGGTAGAACAAAGTCGGGCACAGGTAGTATTATTACATTAATTTTTTAAGCTACCAAAACGCCAAACCGTTATCACAAAAATGTTAACCAGCCATATAAAGCACGGTGATTCGCCGCAACCCGGCAATACCGTGCTTTTTTTTAACCTATGAATTTTTAGTTTTGAATATTGATCAAAAAGGCTCGAATTTCCTTACCCGGAATATTTGTCGTCTTTGAATTCGTAAAACCGTGCGAATTAGGCCTTGATTTGACCGCTAATAAAACAAATGCATTTTGCCTGCAGATGTTCTGTTTTGAAGCGGTCTAACGAAATTGGTGACGATGCTTTCAAAATCAGTTTGTATATTAAATATTGGTTTGGGCGCTAAAATCTTCGTTAGTTCTCGAAAAATTTTCGATAAGGCAATCAGCCAAAAACCACTTCATTTTCCGTTTGTTTACGATATGGAAAAATTGATTATAGGGATGCTTTATGCCAATATTTACAATTAAATTGGATAATATTGTAAACTGATACGGATTGGAACAATATTATCTATGAAAACAGCTTTAATAACAGGCATTACAGGACAGGACGGGGCGTATTTAGCAGAATTTTTGTTGAAGAAGAAGTATGAGGTACATGGCATCAAAAGAAGGTCATCATTATTCAATACTGATCGTATCGATCACCTGTATCACGACCCGCACGAGCCAAATGTAAAGTTTAAGCTGCATTACGGGGATCTTACCGACTCAACCAACCTGATCAGGCTGGTACAGGAGATACAACCCGATGAGATATATAACCTTGGCGCACAAAGCCATGTAAAGGTAAGTTTTGATACGCCGGAATATACCGCCAATGCCGATGGGATAGGGACGCTGCGGATTCTTGAAGCGGTGAGACTTTTAAAGCTTGAAAAAAAAACCAGGATATACCAGGCGTCGACATCTGAACTGTATGGCTTGGTACAGGCTGTACCTCAAAGTGAAACCACACCGTTTTATCCAAGGTCGCCGTATGCTGTTGCCAAGCTTTATGCCTACTGGATAATTGTGAACTACCGCGAAGCTTACGATATGTATGCCTGCAATGGCATACTTTTTAACCATGAAAGCCCTATCCGGGGCGAAACTTTTGTAACCCGAAAGATTACGCGTGCGGCGTCCAGAATTGCCATGGGGTTGCAGGATTGCTTGTTTTTGGGAAACCTGTCGGCGATGCGCGATTGGGGCCACGCAAAGGATTATGTTGAAGCGATGTGGCTGATGCTTCAGCAAGAAAAGGCCGAGGACTTTGTAATAGCAACGGGGATCACAACCACTGTTCGAGACTTTGTGAAAATGACTTTTTCAGAGTTGGGGATTGAAATTGAATTTAGCGGGAAGGATGAAAACGAAAGGGGAGTCATCATTGATATTGATGAACAAAGGGCCGCAGAGCTGGAATTGAACCGGGACGCTTTAAGTTTCGGCAAAACAGTTGTTAAAGTTGATCCAAAATATTTCAGGCCTACCGAAGTAGATCTTTTGATAGGTGATGCAACAAAAGCAAAGGAGAAACTGGATTGGAAGCCCCGTTATAACCTGCAGGCTTTGGTGAGTGATATGGTGTTATCTGATCTTCACCAGGTGAAAAAAGATGATTATTTGAAGAAAGGCGGCTTCAAAACGCTCAATTATTTTGAGTAGAATTGTTAAACTATCCATTTTTTGATATGAAGAAAGTTTTTATCGGCATAGTGTTATCGCTTTTCATCATCGGCGCGGCCCGCGCGCAGGTCGAATACCAACCCTATTCGTACCAGTTTTATCAAAAACTGAATTCAGATATTTATTCCACCGGCACAAGAGCGCACACCGCTATGAAACCTTCCTTCATGGACGACTCATTATTGAAACGCAGCTATGACTCGTTGATGAATTATGGAAATAACGGAAAACCACATGGCCTGGGGTATCAAAAACTCTTCAACGAGCACCTGGTCGATACAAAAGGTCAAAATTCGACCTTTTATTTTGACCTTTTACCGGATGTTGGGATTGGCAGAGATGTTTCAGGGAATTTAAATACCAATATTACATCTATCGGCGCACAGTTTGGCGGAACGGTGAGCAATAAATTTTACTATTATTTTTCGGGCTATTATAATAGCGAAGTTTTACCCGAATATCTTTCAACCTATATAAACCAAACAGGCATTGGCCCCGGCCAGGCTGCAGCAAATACCTATTCAACATACGGCTATGATTGGTCATACTATACCGCCATATTGTCATACACGCCGATAAAATACCTGAATATTACTTTAGGGCACGATAAGACCTTTATCGGCGACGGGTACCGGTCTGAATTATTATCTGATTATGCTTCGCCCTATCCATTTTTAAAATTAACGGGCACGTTGGGTAATGTGAGGTATATGGCCATGTACGCCTATATGGATGACCCTGTGGCAGCTTCCAATTCGGTTGACAACGTTCCCCGCAAGAAATTTGCGGTTTTTCATTACCTCGACTGGAACGTTTCCAATAGGATATCCGTTGGTTTTTTTGATGCGGTTATCTCGTACACGGTTGATGATTCCGGTCACCCGCGACCTTTTGATTTCAGCTATTTAACCCCGGTTACGTTTCTAAGGCCACTTGAAGCATCGAATGGTTCGCCCGATAATGCGCTGATCGGCGCGACCGGAAAATACAAGATCAACGACCACCTTGCCGTTTACGGCCAATTTGCCCTTGACGAGTTCCAGTCTACTGAGTTCTTCAGCAACGATGGGAGCTCGAGGAACAAATATGGCTGGCAGCTCGGCTTCCGCGGCTCGGATCTTTTTGGGGCAAAAGGTTTAAATTACCTTGCTGAATACAATACCGCCAAGCCGTACACTTATTCGGAGCGATCGTATATTGAAAATTATTCGGACAATGGCGAGCCACTGGCGCATCCATGGGGCGCAAATTTCAGGGAATGGGTCGGCCTGTTAAACTATTCGTATAAACGTTTCGATTTTAGCGGCGAAGCCGATTTCGGCCGCTACGGCCTGGATGAAAACGGCTTGAACTGGGGGAAAAAC
>Ga0206971_10170_pt2 | contig 15943 bp, 13 predicted proteins | sample Alteio_BWOrgHeat_85_FD_152917 | JGI IMG/M metagenome (GOLD analysis project Ga0206971, IMG submission 152917) | Enriched cells from forest soil in Barre Woods Harvard Forest LTER site, Petersham, Massachusetts, United States -... | ecosystem: Environmental > Terrestrial > Soil > Temperate forest >...
GGTCAGCCTTTCTTTTCAAGATCCGACAATTCCAAAAGTCCGGGGCACCCTTTATGATGTCGATCAGTTCGAGATCACGATCGCCTTGGATGGCATCCCTCCCGCTGAAGAACCTCCGAAAGGCAAATGCCAGCTTGATGTGCTGGGAAGCGAAGCCACCTACAAGCGGATGAAGAAGGCCATCGTGAATGTGCAGCACGCACAGAAGAAGGAAGTGGCCCACTTGAGGGAAGTATTTATGGGGGCTACACCAGCCTCCTCCGGAGAGGGGTTAGGGGGCGAGATACAGTTCTTGAACTCTCGGCTCAACCAATTCCAGCGAGAGGCCGTCGTGAAGGCTTTGGCTGCCAAAGAAGCGGCTCTGATTCATGGTCCTCCTGGGACCGGGAAAACGACGGTCTTAGTCGAGATCGTCCGTCAAGCGGTGGCCAGAGGTGCGCGGGTGCTTGCCTCGGCCCCATCGAATATCGCCGTCGACAACATGCTCGAAAAGATGCTGGACGCGGGGTTGAAAGTCGTTCGCATGGGTCACCCGGCGCGAATTCTGGATTCCCTTCGCCACGCGACTCTTTCGGCTCTCGTCGCCGAGCATCCAGATCAAAAGTATATTGAAGAGCTTGATGTTCAACGCGCTCACCTCGTCCGGCAGCTGCAGCGCTCTTCGGATCGCGGCATGGGCTGGGACGAGCGGCATGGCATTCAAAAGGAGATCAACAAGCTCTGGCGGGAAGCCCGGGATATGGAATTTTCTATCGGCAAGCAGATCCTGGCGACCATGGATGTTGTGCTTGCGACTCATGGCGGCATCGCCAAAACGATCGGTAAAAAGCCATTTGATCTCCTGATCATGGACGAGGCGTCCCAGGCGACCGAGCCTCTCTCCTGGATTCCGATTACGCAGGCCAAAAAAGTTGTTTTCGCCGGCGATGCCCTGCAGCTCCCTCCGACGATCTATTCGGATGAAGCCAAAAAGAAGGGGCTCGGGATCACGCTCTTTGAACGGCTGCAGAAAGTGCTGCCCGAGGAAGCTCAAACGCTCTTGCGGATTCAGTACCGCATGCACGAAACGATCATGGGATTTTCGTCGCAACAGTTCTATCACGGAGCGCTCCAGGCCGATGAATCGGTGCGCAGCCACACGATCGAAGAACTCCCCGGGATCATTCCGTCCACCGTCACCTGCAAGCCGCTCATGTTTGTTGACACGGTAGGAGCGGGCTATGAAGAAGCATGGAACGATCTTCTGGAGAGCCGAGAAAATGAAGGCGAGGCCAAACTTGCGCTTTATCTGTACCAGCAGCTGCGGGATTCAGGACTTCCGGCCAAATCGATCGCGCTGATCACGCCCTATGTCGCCCAGGTGCGGCTTCTCAAACAAATGGCCGGAAACGACGACGGAATTGAAATCGGCTCCATCGATGGTTATCAAGGCCGGGAAAAAGAAGCCATCATTCTTTCGCTCGTTCGCTCAAACGACAGCGGCGAAGTCGGCTTTCTGGGCGATACCCGCCGCATGAATGTCGGCATGACCCGCGCCCGTCGCCTCCTTATAGTCCTGGGTGATTCCAGCACGCTATCACGACACCCCTTCTACCTCAAATTCATCGAATACACCGATCAAAACGATGCGCACCATAGCGCTTGGGAATGGATTTCACAGGGGTGAGACGGGCTTTTGCCCAAAAGACCCAAGGGAGAATTTTACCCAATGTTAACAGTGCGTTAACCGTGCTGTAACAAGCAACGACTATCCTAAAGGTGTCATGATAAGACCTCCTCGCAAAGGATATATGGCACCCTGGTCTAGCCGCCGCGAAATGGCGGGTTTGATGGGGACGTTCTTGGTTTTTTTACTGAGCTATCCTGGTCATTCGGATCTCTTGGTCAACCAAACACGCCATCTCTTTCAGCAACTGACTCGGCTCATGCTCGTTTTTTTGGGACTGGTCACCCCCGTAGCCCCGACCGCTCCGCTTCAGCAGGTGATCGCACGAATTCATAAGACCATTCCAACGGTCACATCTCCCTCGGTCAGCCCGATCGTCCACAAAGACATGAATTTTGTTCCGATGAATATGATCCAACGCCATTGGACGTATATTTTTGAAGGTAAAGCTACGCTGCATGATCAGCCGTGCCCGAACGCAAGCGTCTTGGTTCGTTTAATGTCCGGGGACGATACCGTGACAAAAGGGACCATCACCGGCGCTGATGGGTCCTATTCGATGCGTATCGCCATCGATGCAGACGAAAAAGAACCGGTGGATTGGGAGATCAATGCTTATACCCCCGATTTCAAAAGAGTCGAAATTGCCGGTCGACGTATCACCGAGCCTCAAGACAACACCAGTATTGCCCCGGATCAGACTCCTATCGTCGTCAATAATCCCGTCGAATTTATGGTTTCTCTTTCCCGCTAAAAAGACCCAATAAAAAGGTAGGTCCAGTAGCCCTCCATTTGTGACCTCTCGCTCCATCCCCTTTTTCGTCGATCCCTGGTAATCTATGAATAGGGTCGAGGGGAAAAATGGAGGCTTCCAATGACAAATATCTTCCTCAAAATGTGGCTCGGTGCGATGCTTTCCTTACTCAGCAGCCTCCTTCCGTTATGGACTCTGCAGACTAAAGGAGTGCCTCCAAGGCAGACCTATCTCGCGGTGGCGAAAATCATTCCAGCGCCAGTGGCCTCTATGCCGACTTTAACCAAGCAGCACTTCAAGCCGGTACCGCCCCAGCCGATGGTTATTCCGCCTTTCTATGTATGTTCCTTTTCGGGTAAGGCGATCCTTGATGGGCAGTCCTATGCGAATGCAAAACTTCATATTCGGATCACGAGCCCAGTAGGACAAGAAGAACGCGACATCCAAACAACGGCCGATGGGACTTATCAGCTCAGCATTCCGATCAATGCCAGCCTGAATGACCCCATCGACTGGGAAATTAAATGGGAAACACCGGACTTTAAGACCGTGGCCCGCTCAGGCCGGCAGATCGCTTTAGTGGATCAGCCTTTGATGACGGTGCAGGCCTCCCTGGAATTGTAACGACTCCGCGTTTGTTCCGCCGTCTGCGCATCGCCTAAGAGCTTTTGCTACCATATAGGCGACTTTGAAAACGTTCATCCTCGATACAAACGTCCTCATCCACGACCCAGAAGCGCTCTTCACCTTTGAAGGCAGTAAAGTCGTCATTCCCCTGACCGTCGTTGAAGAGCTGGATGGTTTTAAAAAATCGAACGACAGCCGCGGCCGCAGTGCACGTATGGTGTCACGCTATTTGGACGAGCTGCGCCAGCATGGCAAACTCACCGAAGGAGTTCCGCTCGAGCATGGGGGGCAACTGACGGTCGAAGTTCGCGCCCGAGCGCCGCTCCCTCATTCCTTCAGCAACCACAGCAAAGACAACCGCATGCTGGAAACCGCCTTAGGTCTGGCAAATCAGGGAGAGACGGTTGTCTTTATCACCAAGGACATTAACCTTCGCATTAAAGCCGAAGCGATAGGAATTATCGCGGAAGATTATGAGCGAGAAAAAGTTTCTCCCGACAAACTCTATACCGGCTGGCGGGATTTGACGCTTCCCTCCGAGTCGATCGACAAGTTTTTTAAGCTAAAAAAATTGGAGCCTCCCGTCGACCATTGGGTTCCCAACGAGATGGCCATTTTACACAGCCAAATGAGTGGCTCCCAAAGCGGATTGGCGCGATTTGATTTAAAAACGCATATGCTGTCGCCGCTTAAGTATGCCAATGCCAAGCCATGGGGATTAAAACCGCTGAATACTGAACAGCGTTTTGCTCTTGAACTTTTGATGAATCCCGAAGTTGAATTGGTTTCCCTGGTCGGTGTTCCGGGTTCAGGGAAAACCTTATTGGCATTGGCGGCCGGTCTGGAACAAATTTTGGAGAAGAAACGCTATCGCCGCATGCTGATCGCACGGCCAGTTATTCCCGTCGGGCGAGACATCGGTTACCTGCCCGGATCGAAGGAAGAAAAATTGGCGAGCTGGATGGGCGCCATCTATGATAACCTAGAATTTTTACTCGACGAAGACGACAGTCCCGCCTCGTCGCGGCGAGAAACCCCGCCAGACGATGATCTCGCATCCAAAGTCGTTCGTCCGAGGCGCACGGCCAACCCCTTCCAGGATGACAACGAGTCCTTGTCCTCGGGAAGCCAAAACGTGGAAGCGCTCTTTGAGTCCGGGAAGATAGTCGTGGAAGCAGTCGCCTTTTTGCGCGGCCGCAGCCTCCCCAACCAGTTCATTGTCATCGATGACGCTCAGAATCTGACGCCGCATGAAATGAAAACAGTTATCTCGCGTGTCGGTAAAGGCTCGAAGATCGTGGTGACTGGCGATCCCTATCAGATTGACAATCCCTACCTGGATGCCGCCTCCACCGGCCTGGCCAACCTCGTCGAGAAATTTAAAGGCCAATCCGTTTATGGGCATATGACCTTCTCCAAGATTGAGCGCTCGACATTGGCCGCGCTCGCCTCCGAACTCCTCTAACATGCATAAATGCTGGGGTCAGTCCTGAATTTTATGCACGTGCATAAAAATGAGGCCTGACCCTAGTTGTTATGCAGCGGAGTGGCTGGCGGCTCGGCCTTTTAAAGTATTTCTTTTCATATTTTGCTTTGGGACATTTTTTCGGTTTCACGCGCTGGATCGGCAAAGCCTTTGGGATGATGAACTGTCTTCGATCCGGACCATGTCGACGCCTCGGGCACAACTTCTCGAGCGATTTGCCACCTACGAGACACATCCTCCGCTTTATTTTCTTCAGCTAAAGGTTTGGCGGGCCCTGCACGCGCGATCGCTCGTCAGACTTCGAGCCAATTCCGCGCTCTGGGGATCTCTCGGTCTTTTTTTAATATTTTTACTCGGACGGCACTATGGAGGTAATTCGCTGGGGCTTCTGGCGATGACGCTCCTCGGCGCCTCGCCATTTCATCTGGCCTACAGCCAGGAACTGCGCCCTTACGCCATGGCGATGTCTGTCGGTATGGCGGCGCTCCTGGCCCTCGAATGGCGATCATGGGTTCTTCTCGGATGTCTCTGGGCCGCGCAACTCTACACACATTATTGGGGGACTTTTGTCGTCTTGGCCCAAATGGCTTATGGCCTTTCGCGGGGGACTAAGGACGACCGCAAAAAAACTCTAATCGCCGCGGCCGCGGCGGGTCTTTTGTTCTGCTGCTGGCTCCCAATTCTTCCGGCGCAAATGAGCCTCATTGATAAGGTTGTCTTTTGGGCGTCCCCTTTTTCCATCAAGACGTTGGGGAAAGTTTTTCTGGCATTCAGCGGGCTCTTTTTTAATATGGCGTCCTCTGCTTTTTACATGCGATCGACGATCGGAACTTTTCTTGGAGTAGGCTTGGTCTTCGCCGGTGCTCTGGGAATGGGGATTTGGCGGGGTCCACGGGCGGCCGTGTTTTGGTTGTTCATCGGCCTTGGAATTCCGTGGCTACTGAGCCTATGGAAGCCAACTATCTTTCTGTGGTATCGCTATACCACGCACATGCTGCCGGCCTTCATCCTTCTCGTGTCTGCCGGATTCTTGGCGATCAAGCCGCGCCTGCTGGGGGCCTCTCTGATCTTGATCGGTTTAGGATCGCAAGTCTGGGGGGATTGGACGTATTTCCATGGGTGGCAAAAAGCCAATCCCAAGGCGGTGGTCGCCTATATCCACGTTCTTCGAAAACCCGATACGCTGGTCGTGCGGCCTACCTATTTCGCCGATCTTTTCAACTTTTATGATTTAGGGACGACGTCCGTTATCGATGAGAATCTCTTCGACAGCGCGGACAAACGCGCGGCTTTGCGCGGCCATAGCGTTCTCTTCGTCGCCTTCGACGTCCCTTCAGATCCTGTGGGCGATGCTCTCCTTCGGGAATTGACACCGGTGTCGGCGCGCTATTTCCCCGGCACCGCCCACCTCGGCATCACCGTCTACGAGCTAAAATCCGACCATTGAAGTAAAATAATCGCATGAGCGACTTTTCTGCAATGGCGCAGGAGTCGGACCTGAAGAGGCATCTGTTCTACGAAACCTCTCATTCCCCGTCTCTTGTCGATCTCGTCGGATACGAAAACACCAAAGATATTATCGATTTTTGCTTTATCGCAAACCCCTACTATCCGACGTCGGACATGCTGCGGGACCTGCAACGGAAACTCCCCTCGCTTATTAAATCGTATCCGTCGAGTAATCCCTTGGCTAGCCAGCAAAATTTGGCGAAAGTTCTGCATGTCAATCCGGAGCACCTCTTGATCGGCAATGGCGCGACGGAACTGATCGCTCTGATCGATGAAACGTTGATCGACCACATCGCCGTCCCCGTGCCGACCTTCGGCGAATATTTGGAGAAACTTAAAGATCTTAGGGACGCTGAAATGTACCGGCTGGATCCGAAAGAAGATTATCAGTTGGATTTGGACCGTTACCTAGCCTGGCTGCATCGACAGCAGATTAAATCGGCACTCATCATTAATCCGGGGAATCCCACCGGGCAGCTGCATCCCTTGGCCGACATGCAGCGCTTTTTGGAGAAGGCCAAGAGCCTCGACCTTGTTGTGGTGGATGAATCTTTCATCGATTTCGCCGGAGATGAAATCCCCAGCCTGCTTCCGGTCGCCGAAAAATATTCCAATCTATTGATCGTGCGGAGCATGAGCAAACATTGCGGCGTGCCGGGCCTCCGTCTCGGGTACTGCTATAGTGGAAATCTATACCTTCTGAATCGTCTTCGGCGGTTTGTTCCTACGTGGAACATTAATACCTTGGCGGAGTATTTTCTCTCGCTTTTGCCGCCGACCGATTCCGAATATCATAAGGCGCGCAAACGCCTGATCAGTGACGTGCGATGGCTTTCCGAGGAACTTCAAAAGATACCCGGGCTCCGAGTTTATCCTACAGGAGCGAACTTTGTTTTGGTGAAGGTCCAAAATGGCATGACGGCGGCCCAGGTTCAGAAACAACTTCTCGAGACGCATCACATGTATATTCGCGACTGCTCCAACAAAGTAGGCATCGACAAATTTCACATCCGCATCGCTTCCCAGGGCCGCGAGAAGGACACCAAGCTTATCGCCGCTTTACGGAGCTCATCTCATGGGTGATGTGGCGATCGAATCGAAAAAGCGCGAAACAGCGGCTGCGCGCGAGGACCGGCATGTGTTGGGATCGTTGCGGCATTCCCATGGACTTCTGCTCAAAGCCGTCCGCCGCAAACATTGGCCGCGTGTCATTGTCACCACGCGCCGGACGATCCGCAAAAATAAATACATCGACTACGTCGGCGAATATCACCTTGAACTCCTCATCAAACTTGGGCTTCTTCCCGTCATGGTTCCTGTCGTAGAAGGAACAGAAGCGTGCCTCGATCAATATAAGGAAGTCATGCGCGGGCTTCTGGTGGTGGAGGGCGAAGATATCGAGCCGCGGCATTACCGCTCAAATGCAGCCAATCATCGCTATCTCGAACAGACTCACCATCTTAAAGACAAAATCGAAATCGACCTCCTGCGGCATGCCTTGAAGCGGAAGATTCCAGTCCTGGGCATTTGCCGTGGGTCTCAGATGCTTAACGTTGTTGGCGGTGGGACGTTGTACGGGGACGTTCAAAAAGAAAAGAAATCGGACCGGACGCATCTCGATCCGGACCATTATGATGGTTACCGTCATCCGCTTAAGATCGTTCCGGGAACACCGTTGGAGAATTGGTACGGGCGACGGGATATTAAGGTGAACAGTTATCACCATCAGGGTGTCCGCGATCTGGCGGCTCGCTTCCGAGCTATGGGCTATGCCGATGACGGCTTGGTCGAAGCCTTTTACGATCCGAAACTCCCATTTGCCGTCGGCCTCCAATTCCATCCCGAGCGCATGCTTTCCGAATACCCGGGCAATCTGCGCGTCTGGCAGGCCTTCGCCAAAGCGATTCATTCCTTGAATTTGCACTGACCCGGAGGAATTCTGTATGCTCTGCAGACATTTTTAGAAAAGAGTCTGTTTATTACCCATGGCTGATCCCTTACCCCAAACGAATCCCATCAATCAGGAAATTTCCCGGCGTTCATTTTTAAAGCTCGGCTGGGGTGCTTTTTTAGGTTTTCTAGCGACCAGCGCAGGTGCTACCTTGCGCTTTATTTTCCCGAACGTTCTTTATGAGCCGCCACAGACCTTCAAAGCCGGCCGCCCCGAGGACTATCCCTTGGGAGTTTCGACCCGTTGGACCAAAGAGCAGCGTGTGTGGGTCGTTCGCGTCGAAGATGGCATTTATGTGCTCTGGGCGCGCTGCACACACCTCGGCTGCACGCCAAACTGGTTCCAGGCCGAAAATCGATTTCGCTGTCCCTGTCATGGCTCGAACTATACGCCGGCCGGGGATGTGATCGCGGGCCCGGCGCCTAAACCGCTCTATCGCTGCGCGGTACGGATGCTCCCGTCAGGCGATTTGCTGGTGGACAAAAGCGTTCTGGAAGACCGCCCGGGACTGCGCGAGAAACCCCAGTTCTTTGTAAAACTCGCGGGAAATTCTTCACCGACGACCAGCACAGCCACCGCTTAACCTATGAAGCTTCCGTTTAATCTGCCTCCCATTCCAAAGCCGGAAGAAATAAAAAAGAAAATCATCGATTCGCAATTCTGGCGTTCGATGTTTCGCGGTGGCGCCTGGAAAGACACCCCGCGGGACCGCGCCCAGCACATTCTGGGGAACGTCTGGTTGCATTTGCATCCTTCCCGCGTGCGCAAAAACAGCCTCAAATGGAATTACACCTTCGGTTTGGGCGGCCTGTCGTTTCTTCTCTTCCTTATATTGACGGTCACCGGCGTTCTGCTCATGTTCTATTATCGGCCGTCCGTGGATTTGGCCTATCGCGACATGAAAGATCTGGAATACGCGGTGAGTGTCGGGGCCTTTTTGCGAGCGATGCACCGCTGGTCGGCCCACGCGATGGTTTTGATTGTGATTCTGCATATGGTGCGCGTTTTCCTGACCGGCTCTTATAAAACCCCGCGCGAATTTAATTGGATGATCGGTGTCGTCTTGTTGGTCCTGACACTCCTCCTTTCGTTTACTGGCTATCTGCTCCCGTGGGATCAGCTGGCGTTATGGGCAGTCACCGTCGGGACTAATATGGGAGCCGCCTCCCCAATGCTGGGAGCCGAAGGTCCCTTTTCCATTGTCAGTCGTTCCAACGACATCCGTTTCGTACTGCTCGGTGGAAGCGCCGTCGGCGCCAATACGCTTATCCGCTTTTATGTCCTGCACTGCGTGTTTGTTCCGATCGTGGCCGGAGCGCTCATGATCGTCCACTTCTGGCGTGTCCGCAAAGACACCTTCTCCGGACCGCCGATCAGCCCGCAGGAACTTCCGCATGACAAAGTGGACACCTGGCCGCACCTCGTTGTGCGGGAATATATCGGCGCGATCGGCTGCATGATCGTGATCTCCCTCTGGTCATTGCTCCAGAAGGCGCCCTTAGAAGAAATGGCCAATCCGACGGTCACCCCCAATCCTTCCAAAGCCCCGTGGTACTTTACCGGACTGCAGGAACTTCTGGTTTATTTTGATCCCTGGATCGCCGGGGTTGTCTTGCCGACGATGATCATGGTGGGGCTCATGGCTATTCCTTATATTGATCCGGACAAGAATAAGGGCGTTGGCCGCTATTCCTTTAAAGAAAGACCGCTGGCCATGACCTATTTCCTTTTCGGCATCGGCATGTGGTTTTTCCTCATTTTCATTGGAAGTTTTCTACGCGGACCGAACTGGGATATCTATTGGCCGTGGGAGAGCTGGCATATTCATAAGCCGCCTCCGCCGCATACCTGGAGTCTTCCGACGATCTGGGGGCTGGCCGCTGTAGGGGGCTATTTCGTCATCGGCATGGTGCTACCGCTTTTAATGAAGCCAGAGTTTGAATGGAAGAAGTCTCTACGCAATGGACTCCTCAGCATCTTGGGATTTGCGTCGGTGATTAAAATCGTGACCAAGATCCAATGGGAGCAGATGCTCTGGCTGGTCGTTTTCAGTTTCATTTATTACATTCTGGGCGTTCTCGTTCCGCGGCGGCATCTCGTGAACCAGCCAAAGGTTCGCTATGTGGCCACCATGATTTTTGTGCTTATGATGCTCGGCGTCTTGATGAAGATGGGCGTTCGGCTCGGGTTCCACATCAAGTACGTATTAACGCTGCCGCAGTTTCAGCTGAATATCTGACCTATGCTGCGTAAACTATTTCTCTGGGGAAACATTCTCTTGCTGATTATCTTTGTCGCGGCCATCGCCAAAGATTTGGTCGGTCCTTACTTGCCGAATCATTGGGCCTGGACGCAGATGAAATACCGCCAGATGCAAGCCAACGATGAAACCAACCCTGATTCCAAGAAATCGATCCTAGCCCGCCCCATCGAGATCAAGCAGATTCAAGCCAATGACTTAGGCCAAATCGACCGCTGCACGAGCTGCCACCAAGGCATGGATTCCATTGTGACGCCCACGATGCAGAACTCGTTTACGCAAAACCCCTTTAAGGCTCATTCCGGCGACTTCCTCAAGAATCACCCGCCGGAAAAATTCGGCTGCGTGATCTGCCATGGTGGCCAAGGCATTGCCACGACCTTCATTGGCGCCGCGCACACGCCGAAGGATGAGGCTCAGAAAGCCGAATGGAAAAAGAAGTACGGGTGGGTTCCGACCGAACATTGGGACCGTCCGATGCTGGCTCCGCCATACATTCAAAGCTCATGCGCGAAGTGTCACGGAAATTTTGAGAGTCTTCCCGGCACGGAAGTTGTTTCCCGAGGTAAAAACCTCATGGCCCAACATGGGTGTCTCGGCTGTCATCAATGGAAAGGGTTTGGCGGACCCATCTCCGTCGACCTGGCCGAAGAAACCGCGAACAAGCCGCTCGGTCGTATCGATTTTTCACACACGGGCCTTTCCGATGAAGACATGAATCTTCTGAATTGGATCCGCCTGCATTTTGTGAAGGACCCCTGGGAGCTGACTCCCGGCGATCCCGAGGCTAAGTTCAATACCGAGCCGATTGCGCCTTCAGGCATGCAGAACTTCACGCTGCCATCGCCGGCTTACCCTGACAAAGGGCCGGAACTATCGGAAGACGACGCCACGGCGTTAACCACCTATATCCTGTCCGCGCGCAGTGAAAAGATCCCATACAATTATTACATTCCGGGTCCGAAGGAAGCCAAATTTGAAGACATGCATTTCAGCAGCCGCAAGGAAGCCGGCAAATGGGTCTATGACCGTTATGGGTGTGCGGCCTGCCACGGGTTAAATGCAAAAGGCGGACGACGGAACTTTAATTATCAAGGCGGAGGAATGGAGCCGGTCCTAGTCAAGACGGTCAGCAATTATACGCGCGATGAATTGCGCAAAAAGATTATGTACGGGGTGCCGGTCGTTAACAAAGATAACGACAAGGGCCCGACTCCGCCGTTGTACATGCCGCCCTGGAAAGATAAAATAAGCCCTCCAGAAATGGAAGCCTTGATGGATTATCTTTTCAGCATCGCCGAAAAACAGGCAGAATTTTAGCGTCACCCTCACCCGGCCTTTGGCGCCCTCTCCCATCGGGAGAGGGACGGCGTGAGCCCAGGGTGAGGGAATTAAAGGAGACTTGCTATGAAGTTATCACTGAAATGGCTATTGGTTGGACTCTTGCTTACCGGCGGCTTCGCCCGCGCCGAGGAATCTTCCTATGAAGCCGAAAAGGCCAAAGCATTAAAAAATCCGTACGCCAACGATTTTGGTCCCGCCTCAGTCGATGTGTCGTCGTACCCGCAGGAGATCCAGGACACCTATAAGAATATTTTTCTGGTGAAATGCCAGCGCTGCCATCAGGCCTCGCGGCCGTTGAATTCTCAATTTGTCGAACCCTCGGCTCCCAAAGAACAGCATGCCTCTGTCATCGCCAAGTGGAAGTCCGAGCATCCGGAAATGTTCCAGGATAAGCTGGTCTGGCAGATCGAAGGAAAATCCGCCTCCGGCCCCGGCATCTGGGAACGCTATGTTAAAAAGATGATGTCCAAGCCCGGCTGCAATATCTCTCCCGCCGAAGGCAAAAGAGTCTGGCAGTTCCTGTGCTATGATTCAGAAAAGCGCAAGACGGGCGCCAACGCCGCGGCTTGGGCGGAACATCGACGCAAACTTCTGGCAGACTTCAAAGCGAAGTACCCAGACCGATACCGCGAGTTGTACGAGGTTCAATAACCTACCTTTGTAATTCCCTCCAATAGGGGGGATGCCGGATCAAAGCGATTGCCCATTGAACCTCTCAGGTTTGCCTGATAGGAATAGATCATGGCGGATGATAAATTTGATTCTATTGTTGTAGGAGCCGGCCCAGCCGGCGTTTCCGCCGCCATCACGATGGCGCGCGCGGGCCTTAACGTGGCGCTGCTCGAGCGCGGCGACTATGCGGGTGCCAAGAATGTCCAAGGCGCCGTTCTCTATTCGAAGATGCTTCAGGACGTCGTTCCGGAATTCTGGAAGGATTGCCCGCTGGAACGCGCCATTGTCGAAGAGAATCTCTGGGTCCTGACCGAAAATTCCGGCATCAAGGCAGGCTACAAATCTCCTGAATACGCGAAACAAGCTCCCGCCAACTGCTACACGATCATCCGTGTCGAATTTGATAAATGGTTCGCCAAGAAGGCGGAAGAAGCCGGAGTCAATTTATTAACCGGCGTCACGATCAATGACGTCATTAAGAAAGACGGCGCGGTTATCGGTGTCCGCTCAACGGAAGGCGACGAACTTTTTGCCGATGTGGTGATTGCCTGCGACGGCGCCAACTCTATTTTGGGACAGAAGGCGGGCCTCTTAAAGCGCGAGTGGCGCTCCGATGAAATCGCTCTCGGCGTCAAAGAAATTCTGGCCTTGCCGCGTGAAGTCATTCAAGACCGCTTTAATCTGGAAGGCGACCAGGGGTCGACCATTGAAATGGTTGGGGACTTTACCCGCGGCATGCTCGGCTACGCTTTTCTCTATACCAACAAAGACACGTTGGCCTTTGGGATTGGATGCGCACTCGATGACTTTCAGAAATCGAATATTAAGCCCTACGAGCTTTTGGAGGACTTGAAAAGCCATCCTCTCGTCCGGCCGATGATTAAAGGGTCCAAGTCGATCGAATATTCCGCCCACATTATTCCCGAAGGCGCCTGGAACTCCATGCCGATGCTTTACGCGTCAGGGATTCTTCTGGCTGGGGATGCGGCGCAGATGATCAATCCCTCCCATCGCGAAGGATCGAACCTCGCCATGGCCGCCGGCCGCATGGCGGGGGAAACCGTCGCCGAGGCGAAGAAAAAGGGTGATTTTTCCGCCAAAACCTTGGCGCGCTACCACAAAAAATTGGAAGAGTCGTTTGTATTCAAGGATATGGAAGACCACAAGGATGTCGAAGTGAAAGTACGCCAGAACCGTGACATGCTCACGGTCTATCCACGCCTGGCCAACGAAGCCGCCCATGAATATTTTCTCGTCGATGGCATTCCCAAACATGACCATCAGCGACGTATCATCAAGAAGGTGCTTCGCGAGCGCGGGCTCATGCATATGCTCAAAGACGTTATGATCCTTCGCAAAATGATTGGGGAATAGAGGCTTTTATGGCAGATGAAAAGCGGCTGACGCTCGAAGATAAATTAGGGATGCTGACCTACAAGAATGACCACCAGAGCCATATCAAAATTATGGATGCGGCGGTTTGCCTCAAGTGTCCCAACAAGCCTTGCGTGACGGGCTGCCCGGCGGGTGTGTATACCTGGGACGAGGACAAAAAGAAAATTTTAGTGGCCCACGAAAACTGCATCGAATGCGGAGCGGCGAGGATGCTCTGCCCGTATGCCAATATCGACTGGCACCCCCCGCGGGGCGGGTTTGGGGTCTCCTACAAGTACGGATGACAGCAGATCCGCCGTTACAGCAGATCTGCCGTTACTGCGGATCTGCCTTTACTGCAGATCCGACCGTATAACTTTTCAATTCTTTAACGTACTGCCCGCCGTCGTACTTCACCTGCCCCACGCCTTCCGCGTACCAAGCATCTTCATCGATAATATCTGAGCCGCGTTTTTCGTGGTAATGAAGTTTGATGCAGTGGAATTTTCCCGCTGGTACCGTCACGTCGTCCCAACCGATCACTTCTCCGTCGAAGATAATGGCTTTGTCCATCACCACCCGGACCTTGAGACGCCCTTCCCAATGCACTTTGGTGCCAGGTGCTAACGGAAATATCAGTCGGGGAACAGCGGGAGTGAATCGGGTATCTACTTCCGGCGTGAGCGCCTTACTCAGGCCGAGTTTGTAGATAAAAAAGCCTTTGTCATTCTTGGTTTGAAACTCGCGCATTGTCCCGCGCTCATCTTTCTGCGTCATGATCATTCCAGACTGGTCGTTTTCATTCCAGGGGCCTTCCATCATGACCTTCATGTCGAAATGCTTATTCTTCTGCTTGTTAAGGGTATCGTAAACCCAGCTATCGCCCTTCTTCCAAGGAAAAAAGTCCTCATCGGCCGCGCCGGATGGAATGCCAAGCGCCAGCAAAAACAATCCGAATAAAAATGTCGGGGCAATGATGCGCCAAATCGGCCTGTTTTGAATAGCGTCCATAATCAAATCTTACCGCAAATACAGGCTACTTCAACCCTGTAAAACTTTCGTTACGTCATTGAAAGACGAAAAGTCGAGGGCTAGACTTGTCACGATGAAGCGGAACCGCCTACTTTTTGCAATGTTCTTAGGGTCTTCGTCGATCCTTTGGGCGGCTGCCCCTCAAACCCCGGCGCCCACCCAGAGCGCGCCGGATTCACTTCTTCTCGATCAAGAATCCAAATTCCAAAGCGAAAAGACCCAGTACCTGCAAGAGAATGTGATCGACAAAATTCTGGGTCCAGGCAAGGCCGTCGTCATCGTCGACGTGGAAATGGGGCTGGAAAGCCGCAACATGACGATGCAGATGGGTAAAAACAAGAGCGATAAAAAGAAAAACCCGGGCGAAGACGGAGAGCCCCAGCCGGCGGCGCAATCCAAAGTTTTGGTGCCCGGCGTTCCGATGCCGAAGTCGCCCTTCCAGCAGGAAGAAGACCGCGGTGGCTCATCGCAGGAATCTGGCGGCGTGATGCAGCAGAAGCATATGGATGTCCGCACGACGATCAAGAAGCTTCTAATCACGGTCCTCTACGACAAGAAAGTTCCGTCGGACAAGCTTCTGGCCGTCAAGCAAGCGATCATGGCTGTCATGAAGGTGACGGAAAATCAAATGGTGTTTACGCCCACCACCTTCACCGAAACCGCCTGGCAGCAGGTGCTGACACCCAAATGGATTATTCCCATCTCGCTTGTCCTCTGGCTCCTGCTGTTTCTCTGGGGCCCCTTGGCCAGTTTTTTCCGTCGCCTGAACGCTGCTCTTGAGGATAAGACACAGAAGATTGAGCAAACAACCAATTTGAAGGAAGAAAGCGAACAAGAAACCGCCGCGGAAGAAGAAGGCGAACAAGGCGGAGGCGGCAGTGGGGAAGGCGAAGGAGAAGGCGGCGAAGGCGAAATGACCGAGGAGGAAAAGAAGGAGGAGGAGGAAGCGATGAAGAAGTTTGAGCCGTTCAAATATGTGGCCGAGCAAAACCTCAAGGGCCTGGCCTATCTGCTGCGTAAGGAAGAACCTTGGATCGTGGCGCTTGTCTTGACGTATCTAAAGCCCGAATTTGCGAAGGAAATTTTTTCCTCGTTCCCTCCGGAATTGCAGGCGAGAGTCGCGGTGGAAACCGCCACCATCCGCCAAACCTCGCTTGAGCAGGTCATGTCGATCGACGAATACGTTAAAAAGAAAATCGACTTCGTCTTGGGCGGCATTGAAAACCTCATCAAGATTTTGAATGAGGCTGACAAGGCCACCCGCGAAA
>Ga0206971_10283_pt1 | contig 15899 bp, 16 predicted proteins | sample Alteio_BWOrgHeat_85_FD_152917 | JGI IMG/M metagenome (GOLD analysis project Ga0206971, IMG submission 152917) | Enriched cells from forest soil in Barre Woods Harvard Forest LTER site, Petersham, Massachusetts, United States -... | ecosystem: Environmental > Terrestrial > Soil > Temperate forest >...
CGTAAGGCATCGCCTTCTAAACATCCGCCGCTTATGGCGCCTGTTAGCTGGCACGTTACTTTGATAGATGGCCGCGCAAATTATGCCGCAGCTGAACGTTTCCCTTTGGCTAAACGGGTGATCACCGCTAAACCGGGCGAAGCACTTTCTTATTTAACCTTTGATGAACGCACCGCGGTTATGCTTATGACTCATAATTACAACTATGACTTTGCTGTATTGCGCCAGCTGCTGCCATTTCATCTTACCTACGTTGGCGCGTTGGGGCCAAAAAAACGGCTTCACCGGATGCTGGATGAATTGAAAGAGGACGGCATTGAGGTTACACCATCCCAATTAGAAAGCGTATATGGCCCGGCAGGATTAGACATAGGTTCGGAAAACGCGGATGAAATAGCGTTATCTATTTTAGCAGAGATACAGGCAGTATTGAAAAAAAGTTCAGCAGTTTCCTTGCGGGATAAGGCCTTTATACATGACCGTAATTCCGCCCAAATAATTCAGCAGGCATTATGACCGGGATAATTATACTTGCGGCAGGTGCATCGAGCCGGTTAGGCAATGCAAAACAAGCTTTAAATTACCAGGGCCAAACATTATTACAAAGGGCGGTACAAACCGCACTGGATTCGGATGGTGAAGCAGTCGCGGTTGTGTTAGGCGCAAATGCGGAAATACTGCAAACTACTATCATCAACCAGCCTGTTCACGTTTTTTTAAATGCAGATTGGAAAGAAGGCATGGCCTCCTCTATATGCTGCGGAATAAATGAATTGCAAAAGGCAGAACCGCACCTAACATCAGCAATCTTAATGCTTTGCGACCAGCCTTATGTAGATACTGCCCTGGTTAATCAACTAATACAAAAAGCATCGGCTAACAAAATAGTAGCCAGCGCTTATAACGGCACGGTTGGCGCACCCGCACTGTTCGACTGTTCGTTTTTTCCCCACCTGCTTTCACTCACAGGGCATGAGGGGGCTAAACGGATATTACTCGATCATCCGGATTCTGTTATTTCAATACCCTTTCCATTAGGTGCAATTGATATTGACACTATTGCTGATTATGATAGTTTGAATTCCTAAACAGAAAACTTATAAATGGTTTTTGACCGGTAAACCTCTCCCGGTTTTAGTATTGTTGACGGAAAGTGAGGCTGATTGGGCGAATCGGGATAGTGCTGGGTTTCCATGGCAAAGGCAGTGCGTTTTATATCTCTTTTACCGCCTCGTATGGTATTGGTGCCCAGCATGAAATTGCCCGAATAAAACTGCATACCGGGCTCATCGGTATATACTTCCATAACTATATCGCTTTTGTCGCCTGTCACTTTAGCTACTGGTGTATGTATATCATGCAGGTTAAAAACAAAATTATGGTCATAACCGCCGCCGAATTTTACTTGCTCATCATCAGCGTTTATACTACGACCTATAGTTTTCGGGTGTATAAAATCAAAGGGTGTTCCTTTTACCGGTTCTATTTTCCCGGTTGGGATCATTGTATAGTCAACGGGCGTGTAATTATCAGCAGCTATTTGTACCAGGTGATCCAATATATTGACACTGCCTTCACCGTTCAAATTAAAATAGGTGTGATTGGTTAAATTAACGACGGTTGTTTTATCAGTACTTGCTTCATAATTGATCTCAATCGCGTTATCGTCAGTAAGGTAGTAGGTTACCTTTACATCCAAATTTCCCGGAAAGCCTTCCTCCATATCTTTGGAAAGATACATAAGTTCCACTTTTTGCTGATCTATTTGGTTCCCATCCCATACCACATGGCTAAAGCTTTTTTTACCTCCATGCAAACTGTTTGGGCTGTTATTTATTAGCAGATGATATTCCTTGCCATCCAAAGTGAATTGGCCTTTTGCAATCCGGTTTCCGTAGCGGCCAATGGTTGCGCCGTAATAATTGGTTTGGTTTAATAAACCTTCTATGGTATCAAACCCCACCGCAACGCTAATTAATTTTCCAACTTTATCAGGCACCCACGCTCCTACTAAATAGCCGCCATAGTTGGTAACAGCCACCGTCATTCCATTTTTATTCCTTAGTAGGTATAAATGCGTTTGTTTAGCATCAATAATCCGTTCAAATGCCGCTGGTAAGGGTATGGAAATAATATTGACTGCCATGTTAATGTTGCAGGTTAAAACATATCCTTTTCCACAACAGCCGATTCACAAATATAAGTAGGCACTATACCGGTTGCTCTTATTCGTGAATCCACTTCTTGCGCCAAAGTATTACCCGATAATACCAGTACGGTATCCAACCCAAATTTATTGCCACCCAAAATATCGGTATGCAGGGTGTCACCCACCATTAAAATTTCTTTTTTATTAATGGGGCGGTAATCGCGTATCAGGTCATAAGCAAACATGAACATTTGCGAATCAGGTTTGCCAAAACGGATAAACTTTTTGCCTACAACGATCTCTATCATTGTTGCCAGCCCACCAATAGCGATAGATACATCATGCAAACTTTCCGGGTAGGCATTATCGGTATTAGCAACAATGGCGGGAATGGTGTGTCTCCGCAATAGATTTACGGTGATATTCAGGTCATTTTGCCAGTCAAAGCCCTCGTCGTCCAAAAAAATAAGGGCAGTAACTTTATCCATATTATCACTGTTTACCTGGCTTACCGGTATAATATTCAGCCCTAAACTTTCAATGTAATGGGCCGAAGCTTCTGTGCCCAGGTAGGCTATTATTCCATCCTGCACCTTCAATTCAAGGTACTCTTTGGTTAACATACCCGATGAAATGATCCGGTCGGGCGTTATAGCCTGCAAGCCCATATTATGATAAGATGCCGCTAACTGCGCCGGGCTGCGCGAAGCATCGTTGGTAACTATATAATACTCCTTTTGTACTTCGGCAAGATATTCAAAGGTCTTTTCTATACCCGGCACCAGGCCCTGGTAATTTTTTATCACACCAAACGCGTCAAAAAAGATCACCTCGTATTTGTCAATTATTGTCTTAAAGTTATCCGTTTGCATTGGTGAGGGGTGTAGTGAGTGATGAGTAGTCAGTTATGAGTGTTGTGTTTTCTATTTTTTTGGTAAATTATAATCAAATATATGGTTTTTGCCTGGCTCGTTAGTTAACATGATGGAACTCACCACCTGCCTGCCGGCAGGCAGGCTCACCACTCCAATTTCAATGCTTCAATAATTCTTTCTGCATCAAAATCCCTGTCAACCGATGGCAGGTAAATATCAAAGGCCTCACCCTGTAATTTTTGGGCGTATTGTTCATTAAAAAAATACTTACCGTCTTTAACCACATAATTTAGGATAAAAAAACGATATGCTTCATTTAAAAATCGAATTTCGTTGGCTGTTAAAGGATTTATTTTATGATATTCTTCTAAAAAAATAATAAACCGGTCTTCCATCAGGGTGTTAATTCCGTAACTGAATACCGTACGGTCACCCGCATCAGATACCACCCTACTTAAAAAATAAAAATCAAGCACACGGTAGCTCATCCTGAACCAGTCGTAATCCCACCGTGAATAAAGATTCAGGTTAGCATCAACCGAGAAATTGCCGATATTCCAGTCAATAAAAACCGGGATGATCTCGAACGATCTCATATTATATTTTGAGCGGTTACTCAGGAATGTTTCACAGTGATATTTTAAAAAATCAACCTGCATGGCTGTACCAAACTGCTTTTCGTTAATTTCCAGCTGGTGCATCAGCGAATAAATATCGGTACGCAGGGTTTTTGACGATTTTGGCAATACATTTTTTATGCGCGCGCATGCTTTATGGAACTTACCAACCTGCTGGCCCAGTTTGCGTATATGATGTTCTTCCAGCCGGCGCGGCAGGCGGTCGAATATTCGGGTTGGATTATAGAATACCACCCACGCATCGGTCCGGCTATGTTTATAACGGTATATATATACGCGGTTATTTTTTAAAAGGGATTTTGCCAGGAAGTTTTCAAAGGGATAAAGCAGGTTATTTGATAAACTGTGTATAATACGATGGTCCTCTTTAAAATGCTCATACTTGCCAAAATGCGATAGCTTGGCAATAATAATATCGTCATCATCAAATGTTATACGGAATACACGGTTGGTCGAAACCATCGCGCTGATGTCCTCAATGCTTTTGATCGCTTTTGAAGCATCATACCCCTCCCAGGCTTTTTTAATTATTATAGAATAGTCCATTTTTCTTTACCACAACGGGCACAAAGATATCATACAAAGAATTATGGCAGGGATATTTCTGTATTTTTATCCTATCCTATATCATATTTTTAAGATATTCATTCCTAAAAAAAATAGCATTGTATTAATTGCATCATTTTGGCAATGCAAACGCCACATACGCATCGCCCGATTTTGAATTCAATTTACCGCCACCGCAAGCTACTACCAAATATTGCCTGCCATTAACCTGGTAAGTACTTGGCGTTGCATAACCGGCAAAGGGCAATTTAGCTTCCCATAATTCTTTCCCTGTGCGTTTATCAAAAGCGCGTATTTTTTCGTCCTTGGTAGCGGCTATAAAGATGAGCCCGCCGGCGGTAACTACCGGGCCGCCAAAGTTTTGAGTGCCTGTAATTGGTAATCCTTTGTCCATTAAACTTTTTTCTTCGCCCAGCGGTACTTTCCACATTATTTTCCCGGTACTCAGGTTGATGGCGTTCAGCGTTCCCCATGGAGGGCTTATAGCCGGCAAGCCTTCCAATGTTTCAAATTTCTTAAAACCTGCCTGTTGGTACGGTATTTCAAGGTAAGGGTCGTCCGGTGTTTTATCGGCGATATATTTTTGAGCGCCCGCAGTTTGGTCACTGGTAATATACGCTACAATAGCTTCTCTATCCTGCGTAGAAAGCTGCTTGAAAGGAGGCATCATTCGGCGGCCATTTTCCAACAGATCAAGTATTTGAGCGCTGGTATACTTTTTTTCTATATCTATTAGCGAAGGGTAACTTCCCGAACCTTTCCTGTCCTGCCCATGGCAGCTAATGCAGTTTCGTGCAAACAGCCTCGCACCGGCAGCGGCAAAATTTTCTTCGCCAGCGGGCCTTCTCCGCGCCTCTGTCATAGTTGATATATAGGGTATTTCGTTTGCATTAATGTAAAGTATCCCCGTTTGCGGGTCAAACCCGGAGCCTCCCCACTCTGCACCTCCCTCAAAACCCGGAACAGCAACAGCTGTTTGTTTGCCGGGCACAAAAAATAACTGACCGTAACGATATGTTTTTATCCTGCCCAAAAGTTCAGCTTTTGACTCAGCCGATATATAAGGATTAATATCATTTTCGCTAAAAGTTTGCCTTGCATAAGGCTGGGGCAAGGTTGGTATGGGCTGAGTAGGCCAAACTTCTTCGCCTGGCAATGCGTTTTCGGTAGGTACCGGTGTTTCGTGTATGGGGAATATAGGCTTACCCGTAACCCTGTTTAATACATAAAGATAGCCAAATTTGGTAGCCTGGGAAACCGCGTCAATTTTATGACCGTTGCGGGTAACCGTTACCAGCACAGGCGTGGTTGGCGGGTCCCTGTCCCATAGATCATGATGCACTACCTGGTAGTACCATTTCATTTTCCCGGTTGCAGCGTCGAGCGCAATAACGCAATTGGCAAACAGGTCTTTGCCTTTTCTTTTACCCCCCCAAAAATCGGGCGAAATGGATCCGGTCGGCATAAACAGCATACCGCGTTGTTCGTCTAAACTCATGCCCCCCCAGCTGTTAGCGGCGCCTAAATGCATCCATGCGTCTTTATCCGGCCAGGTATTGTACCCAGCCTCGCCGGGGTGCGGTATGGTATGAAATATCCAGCGCAATTTACCGGTGCGCACATCAAAGGCCCTTACGCTGCCCGGCGCGGCCTCGGCCGACTCGTTCACGCGGCTGCCTAAAATGTAAATATCCTTATACATTATGCCTGGCGAAGTTGCGCCCACATACCAATTTTTATTTTTTAGTTCCAGGTTGTCGTGCAGGTCTATCCAGCCCCCATTGCCAAAATCCTTTTCAGGTTCGCCGGTGAGGGCGTTAACTTCGTACAAGTTTGACCCGGCACAATACAATATGCGTTTATCGTTCCCGGCTTCCCAGTAGGTAACCCCGCGGTTATTGTTTACGCCATAACTCATTCGCCCGGCAAGGTACAGTTCGGGGTTGAACATCCATTTCTGTTCGCCGGTAGCCGCATCAAGCGCTACGAGCCGCAGGTGGGGCGTGGTACCGTACAAAACCCCGTTAACAATAATAGGGTTACATTGTATCTGCGATGAGCCCTGCAAGTCAGCATCATTGCTGTGATATTCCCACACTTGTTGCAACTGCTTCACGTTATGCGTGTTTATTTGTTTAAGTGCGGAATAATGATTTGACTGCTTGGAGCCGCCGGCTATACGCCAGTCTACATTGCCACCAGGCTTTTTTACCGTATAACCATAAAACAACGCAGCAAAAAGCAGCAAAACAGGGATAATCTTTTTGGAGAAATTCATCGGGTTAGGAATTAAAATTGGTTTAAGGCTAATATAGGTTTAATTTAAATTATTGCAAACTTAAATTATTTCAAAATATCTTTTTAACTCCCAGTCGGTTACGCTTTTAGCAAACTGTTTGCATTCCCATAAACGGGTTTGTGTATAGTGTTCAACAAAATCTCCGCCCAATAATTCTTTAGCGATTACCGAATTTTTCATGGCCATTGTGGCATCATACAAATTGGCGGCAATTCTTCCGTTTTTAGCATCCTGGTAGCCATTGCCAATAGTTTGAGGGATGTCCAGGCTCAGCTTATTTTTAATACCATATAAACCCGATGCCAGCGCTGCGGCCATGGCCAGGTATGGGTTGGTATCGGCCCCCGGTATGCGGGTTTCCAGTCTTGTATAAGCTTCGGATGGGTTTAATACCCTGAACGCGGTTGTCCTGTTCTCAACAGCCCAGGTCAGGGTAGTTGGCGCCCATGCACCTTCAATAAGGCGTTTATAGCTATTTATGGTTGGCGCGTACATAGGCAAAATATGCGGCAGGCAATATAGTTGGCCAGCTAAATATTGTTTATGCAATTCGCTCATTTTGTTGGCGTCATTGCCGTTATAAAACAGGTTTTTTGACTGATCTTTATTCCATAAACTTTGATGAACATGGCCGCCGCACCCGGGCAAACTTTCGTTCCACTTAGCCATAAAAGTGGCCATAATACCATGCCGGTAAGCAATTTCTTTCACGGCAGTTTTTAATAGTACGGCCCTGTCGGCAGCTTCTAAAACGTGCGAATGCAGTATAGCCGCTTCATAAACACCCGGTCCTGTTTCGGTATGAAACCCTTCTAAGGGGATATTAAACTCGTGCAAAAGGTCAAACAGGTCATTACAATAAGCGCCATTCTCTGATGTACGTAATATAGAGTAACCAAACATTCCCGGCGTCAACGGATCTAAATTGGTAAAGCTTTTATCCTGTAAACTCTGTGGTGTTTCATTAAAATTGAACCATTCAAATTCCTGAGCGAATTCAGGATGGAAGCCCATTTCACCGCAACTCTTCGCCACGCGTTTTAACAAACTGCGCGGACAAGCCGCCAAACCATTGCCATCAGCATCGCTAAAATCACCTAAAAAAAATGGGATATTATCCTGCCACGGAGCGGTACGGAATGTAGAAAGGTCAATGCGGCAAGGCTTGTCTGGATAACCCGTATGCCAGCCGGTTAATTGTACATTATCATAACAGGCATCGCTGCTGTCCCACCCGAATACCACATCACAAAAACCATATCCGCTTTGTAAACCATCGGTGAATTTTTTGGGGTGAATTACTTTACCCCGCAATATGCCGTCGATATCGGCAAAGGCAAATTTTATTTTTTGTATGTTGTTTTCCTGCAGATATGCAGTAATTTGTTGCTCGTTCATTTGTTCGTAAAAAATCATTCAATATTAAGCAAGATAACACATATAGCTTATATATGATTTAAAAAGATGGAAGGAATAATTAAAAAAGATTGTCATTCTGAGATGATAAATGAATTATTGTTTGTGTACGGTTCATTATTAAATGCGGACAACGAATTTGCCGTTTATTTAAACAATAGCGCGAGCTTGTTTAGTACGGGTAAAATCAAGGGAAAGTTATATGATATTGGCGATTACCCAGGCGCGGTTATCGACCCAAACGAGAACTACGAAATTAAGGGCAGTATTTACAAACTGAACAACCCACCGGATGCCTTAAAAATACTGGACGATTACGAAGGTTTTGGCGACGGTCGGGCGCAACCAAACCTGTTCGTCAGAAAATTCTTACCTGTTGAAACAATAAACAGGACCGTTTATTGCTGGGTTTATTTATATAACCTGCCGGTTGATGGTTTGCCTGAAATTAAAACAGGGGATTATATTGATTATCTAAATAACCTATATATTTAGTCTTTAACTCTATATTTGATACTAAAACCTAAAAACCAATTATCATGCAAATGTTTTCAATGAAAAAATGGGCGCTTTTCGCAGTTATATGCTTATTTAGTTTTGGGGCTTTATGCCAGGGTAATCAGTCTGTTTTATGGAAAATTTCGGGGAAGAATTTAACCAAACCTTCCTATTTATTTGGAACCATACATATTGTTTCCTATAAGTACCTGGATTATTTCCCTCAGCTAAAACAAATTATAGAAAATGCAGACAGGGGATGTTTCGAGGGAACAAGCGATAGTGAAAGAAAAATTGACCCTAATTTAGCAAAAGTTTCTTTTCCTCCTTTAGATAGTGTATTCACAACGGAGGAATATGCTTTGGTAGATAGTTTTTTTTCAAAGACTCCGTATGGAAGTATAAAAGAACACAATCATGACGCTTCTTTATTGGGGATGTTACAGGCAGCCCACCTAATTAAGGAAAATTCAGATGATGTTCCCCAAATGTCGCTTGATGAGAAAATAATTGAATACATGCAAGAGGATTTGAAAAAACCTGTATTTCAATTGGACGATCCGAACATAGTTATGAAACAAGTTTTAAGTTACGGCAGCCCAAGTTCAATAGCAACCGAATTAGTAAATTACATAAAAGATTCACGTACATCTAATATCGATTCTGCTTTAAACGTAAGGTTATATCAATCTTCTTTAACCCATAAATTGAGAATCAATGAAAAAATTCCTTCAGATAACGCCGATCTCCTTATGGTTTTTAAAGATGCTGGCAAAAGAAATTCACTTTGGGTCCCGGAAATAATTGATCAGATGCAAAAAGGAAGTTGCTTTATTGCTGTAGGTATGGGACACTTACAATACACAACAGGGCTAATTGCTTTATTAAAAAAGAAAGGGTATAAACTTACTCCTGTAAAATTAGACAGGGTACAATAAAAATATCTGATTACATTTTGTAAAACAAAAAGCGATGAGTAAACCCATCGCTTTTTTTATTGTGTAAATGTTAATTATTAAACTTTAGCTTTTTTTACAGTTTTAATAATAACGGCGGCTACTTTATATGGATCGGCAGCCGAGTTAGGGCGGCGGTCTTCCAAATAACCGCTCCAGTTATGGTCAACAGCATATAATGGTATACGTATAGAAGCGCCACGGTCAGAAACGCCATAGCTGAAATCGGTTATAGAAGCCGTTTCGTGTTTACCGGTCAAACGCTGATCGTTATCGGCACCATATACAGCAATACATTCAGCAACCGCAGGGCGGAATGCCTCGCAAACTGCTTCAAATTTTGCTTTGCTGTTTGCGGTACGTAACAATGTATTTGAGAAGTTAGCGTGCATACCCGAACCATTCCAGTCTAATTGTCCCAGTGGTTTACAATGCCAGTTTACAGAAACTCCGTATTTTTCGCCTATTCTTTCCAGCAGGTAACGGGCAACCCATATCTGGTCGCCGGCTTCCTTAGCGCCTTTGGCAAATATCTGGAACTCCCATTGGCCGGCTGCTACTTCACCGTTAATACCTTCAACATTTAAACCTGCATCTAAACAAGCATCCAGGTGTTCTTCAACAATATCACGGCCATAAGCATTGTTAGCGCCTACCGAACAGTAATAAGGGCCTTGCGGGCCGGGGTAACCACCTGCAGGGAAACCCAGCGGTTTGTTAGTTGTAGGGTCCCATAGGAAATACTCCTGTTCAAAACCAAACCAAAAATCGTTATCATCATCCTCTATAAGCGCGCGGCCATTTGATTCATGTGCTTTGCCATCAGCGCTTAAAACTTCGCACATTACCAGGTAAGCGCTTTTTCTTTGCGGATCAGGAACCACAAAAACCGGTTTTAGAACGCAATCTGACGAACCGCCCGGAGCCTGCTCGGTTGACGAACCATCAAAGCTCCAATTGTCCAGATCTTTTAATTTACCGCTAAAATCTTTAACGATTTTTGTTTTGCTGCGAAGGCTTTGTGTTGGTTTGTATCCATCAAGCCAAATGTACTCGAGTTTTGTTGCCATTTTTTAAAATTATTTTTGTGATGTTTGATTCAAATAGTGCTTTTTACCGTGATGACCAGGTATATGCCAACAAATTTATATTATTATTTCTGCTTTTTACAAATTTTATCATAAAAACATAAAAAAAATGAAAATTGTTACGAAAAAATCAATTGATGATATTAAAATAGGTAAAATAAGTGGCAAAAAAATTAAAAATTCAATTCTTTTAACCTTTTGCTTTAAAAACCCACAGCTTAATATTTAATTAATATTACAAATGCAAAAACCACGACAATTAAGATTGAATATAAACTCTAATCATTTTAAGCTGTATTATAAATTTTTCTTAAAATTGCACGCAATTTAATTCCATATTATAAATAAAAACACTATGAAGATAACTGTTGTTGGCGCCGGAGCTGTTGGCGCTACCTGTGCCGATAATATCGCCAGGAAAGAACTGGCCGAAGAACTTATTTTATTAGACATCCGCGAAGGTTTTGCCGAAGGTAAAGCCATTGATATGATGCAAACTTCTGCCCTTTTAGAATTTGATACCAAAATAAAAGGTGTTACTAACGATTATGCCGCAACAGCCGGCTCGGAAGTGGTAATTATTACTTCGGGCCTGCCCCGCAAACCAGGCATGACGCGCGAAGAGTTGATAGGCACCAATGCCAACATTGTAAAAAGTGTTACCGAAAGCATTTTAAAATATTCGCCCAATACCATCATTATCGTGGTTTCAAACCCGATGGACACAATGAATTACCTTACTTTAAAAACATCGGGCCTGCCTAAAAACCGTATTATAGGTATGGGCGGCGCGCTTGATTCGGCAAGGTTTAAATATTATTTGAGCCAGGAGCTGGGCTGCTCGCCTGCCGACCTGAACGCTGTAGTAATAGGCGGCCACGGCGATACCACCATGATACCCTTAATAAACCATGCTACCTGGAACAGCATACCCGTTACCCAATTTTTAAGTGCCGAACAACAAGAGAAAGTGGTTAAAGCTACTATGGTGGGTGGCGCTACTTTAACCGGCTTAATAGGTACATCGGCCTGGTACGCGCCGGGTGCTGGTACTGCTTTTATGGTGGAGGCTATTGTGCGCGATCAGAAAAAACTGTTGTCATGCGGTGTGGCTTTGGATGGAGAGTACGGGCAAAAAGATATTTCATTAGTGGTGCCGGTAATTTTAGGAAAAGGCGGATGGGAAAAGATAGTTGATTTTAAATTAACCGGCGATGAACAAGCGTCTTTCAATAAAAGCGCCGACGCTGTACGCACTATGAACAATGTTTTAGCTGATACTAATATGGTCTGATTAACAAATCGGGTTGATTGATTTTATTGTCAGGGCTGATTAATTGGATTAATCAGCCCTGACTGTTTACTCTATGATTCAGTAAACCCCAGTTTTTTCATTTTTCGTTGCCTGCGAATTTCATCGGGGTCAACTTTATAGGGCATAATGGCCAGTTGGGCTATATAGTGCTCGGGTAACTCGGCCTGCCTGGCTAAGTTGAGTATTTTATGGTGATACCAGTCGTAAGGCAGCAAATGGATGCTTACCGCGTGTGGCTGCGCTACAAATACTTCGGCATGGTGAATATTATCCTTGCCGTCTAGGCAAATGGCGGGCTCCAGTTTTAGTCCGATGCTCCAGGTGGGATCATAAAAATTCGACCTTTCCTCATCATCCAACCCTATCAAAACACCCCATACCATAGCATCCGGGTCGAACGACTTTTCTACATTCGCTTTTGCAGAATCATCATCGCCCAAACCATTAAAAACAAAATTATAACCGGGTAATTTGGCAATATCTATCTTTTTTGCCGACGGTACCGTTTTGGCAAACTTGTCCACATTCATATTGCCCGCATAAGCAAATAGTATCATAAGCTGGATTGGTAGATAGCTTATAGTTTAACGTAATGTTGACAGGAATGTTATAAAAAAATGGCTTTAATTAACGGGGGTTATTTATTCCATACATCCGTTATCGCGGCTTCTTTCGTGGTATCGGTAACCGGCAGGTTATACATGGCCTCTAAGGTATGCAGCACATTATAATGATCGATATGTTCATTGTACTTTCCCGGTCTAATCCCTGCGCCAAAAAAAATAGTTGGGATGCGGTTCATGCTCGAGTAATCGTCCTCATCAAAGGTAACTATTAACAAACTGTTATGCTTTTTTGCCCATTGTGCATAGGCATCTAAGTTATCCTTCAACCACTTATCCCCTTTTATAATAGCCGTGGCGTCGCGGGGGCCGGTTACATTATGCATGTCGTAATCCATATCCGGAATAACAAAAGCAACCGTAGGTAATTTGGTGAAATCTGCCGGGAACTGCTCTATTGGCAAGCTTAAAGATGGCGATATGCCGTTAGCCTTTTCGCCCAGCCAGTTTACCCACGGCGCATGTTTGCGCGCGTATAAATAAGCCTGGGTCGCAGGGTTTGTTTTATAATAGCAGGGTAAATACCCAACCGAGGGCATGGTTTGCGCGTAACCTTTAAAAGTAAAACCGTGTTTTATCAACGCGGCGCCCAGGTTGGGTGTGGTATAAGGCGTTAAGGCTTCCAGGCATTCATCGCCTATGGTATGCTGCACGCTGCCCGAAAATAAAACGAGATAATTAGGCTGGCTGGGATGTGTTACGCCATGCGAATCGGTAAAAAGCGCGCCCTGCTGTACCAGTTCATTAATATAAGGCGCGTTGACTGATCCTATCACCTCATTATAACTGTGATTTTCCTCGATAACCACAATAATATGGTCATAACGCGGCAATCCGTCTTTTTTATTGTGGAATGAAAAGCAAACCACGGTTATGCCAACTAAGGCTATCACGCAAAACAATTTTATAATAGAGTTCATAGCTAAAATACTGTGTCGTAAAGTAACTATAAAAATTGAGAGATTATTGTTTTGGCACGATCAATTAATCCTTCCAATCTGCTGATATTAGTTCAGACAAGAATTAATTAACTTAGCCAACCCAATAAACCCATTATGAGCGATGAAGAATTAAACGGCGGCGATACCCGGCGTGAATTTATAAAGAAAATAACGGCTGCCGTAACACTGCCCCTCGTTGTCGCCGACCTGGTAGCGTTTGCAGCGGATAAACCGATAACAGGCCCCGAACCTGCTTTGGAGCTGCCCTGGTACCGCCGCGTAACCCGTTGGGGCCAAACCAATATTACCGAAAAGGACCCGCAACAATATGATATTGCCTGGTGGCGCAAGCAATGGAAACGTACGCAAATTGGCGGCGTTATCATCAATGCCGGCGGTATTGTATCCTATTATCCCAGCAAGGTACCATTGCATAAGCCGTCGCAGTTTTTAAATGGCCGCGACTTGTTTGGCGAACTTTGCCGCGCCGCTCACGAAGATGGCCTCGCCGTTTTTGCCCGTATGGACTCGAACAGGGCAAGCGAAGAGTTTTACAAGGCGCATCCCGACTGGTTCGCGGTTGATGTAAATGGCAAACCCCATCGAGCCGATGACCTGTATATCACCTGCGTAAACGGACCCTATTATAATGAACATATCCCCGCCATTTTGCGCGAAATTATAGAATTGTACCATCCCGAAGGGTTCACCGACAATAGCTGGAGCGGATTGGGCCGCGGTACGCCCTGTTATTGCGAAAATTGCAAAAAAAGCTTCCGCGCGCAAACCGGAAAGGATATCCCCATCGCCAAAAATTGGGGCGATAAAACCTACCAGCAATGGATACGCTGGAACTACGACCGCCGGCTGGAGTTATGGGATATGAACAACCGCGTAACCAAAGCGGCAGGCGGGCCGGATTGCACATGGTCGGGCATGAACAGCGGTTCTATTAGCGGGCAAAGCAGTAATTTCCGCGATTACGTGGGCATTACCAGCCGTGCTGATATTATGATGATAGACGACCAGGGCCGCAGCGACGCCGGCGGTTTTCAGCATAATGGCGACATCGGCAAATTTTTGCATGGGTTATTAGGCTGGGATAAACTTATCCCCGAAAGTATGGCCATGTACCAGCAGGGAGGCGTTACGTTCCGGCTATCAGCTAAGCCCGCCGCCGAGGCAAGGATGTGGATGATAGCAGGCATAGCGGGTGGCTTACAGCCCTGGTGGCACCATATAGCCGCTTACCATGAGGACCGCCGCGCTTACCATACAGCCGAACCGGTTATGCGCTGGCATAAAGCCAACGAAAAATACCTGATCAATCGCCGCCCTATAGCTACAGTTGGCGTGGTATGGTCGCAGCAGAATACTGATTTTTACGGGCGCGATAATGCCGCCCAATTGGTTGATCTGCCCTACCGGGGTATCACCGGGGCGCTTTTAAAAGCAAGAGTACCTTATATTCCTGTCCATGCTGATCATATTGACCGCGACGCGCTGCAGCTTTCGCTACTGATATTGCCTAACCTCGGTTCTATGACAGACGCGCAGGCAGCAAGCATCAGGCGTTTTGTTGACAACGGCGGCGGCCTCATAGCCACCGGCGAAAGCAGTTTATATGATGAATGGGGTAATGCCAGGCCGGATTACGCACTTAGCGACCTATTCGGTACGCATTTAACTAAAGCGGGGCGTGCAGCCATATCATTAACAGAGACACATACGTACCTCAGGCTTACACCCGAACTGCGGGCGCAGGTTGATGGTCCAAAAACCGGTAAGGAGCCTGCTATAAGCGGCGTTCGCCACCCCATACTAAAAGGTTTTGAAGAAACGGACATATTGCCCTATGGTGGGAAACTGGAACCTGTTTATACCGATGCGGGGGTTGAAATATTAATGACCTTTATACCCGCGTTCCCCGTTTATCCGCCCGAAACCTCGTGGATGCGCCAGCCAAAAACGGATATCCCGGGCTTAATTTTAAATACTAAATACAAGGGCCGCATTGCCTTTATGCCCGCCGATATTGACCGCCGTTTTGCTCAAAACAACCTCCCCGATCATGGCAACCTGCTGGGCAACCTCATCCGCTGGGTGGCGAAGGATAATATCCCGCTTAAGGTAGAAGGTACAGGTATGATTGATTGTCATTTATATCATCAAACGGGCCGCCTCATTATGCACCTGGTTAACCTTACCAACCCGGCAGCCTGGCGGCAGCCCATCCACGAACTCACAGCTTCGGGTCCTTTCAAAGTAAGGGTAAAGTTGCCTGTTGATGTACACGGAAAACGTTTGCAGTTATTAGTCAGCGGCAAGCAGGCCTTACCACTAATAAAAAATGGCTGGGTTAGTTTTGAGGTGATGTCTGTTTTAGATCATGAGGTGGTAGTAATAACTTAAAAAGGGTGTCATGCTAGTTCAAAGAACAAGGATGACACCCTTTACATTTACTGCCCCGGAGGCGGGCCGCCCGGAGGGCCCTGTGGTCCGCCTGGTCCGCCTGGGCCACCTGGTCCACCACC
>Ga0206971_10284_pt1 | contig 15814 bp, 9 predicted proteins | sample Alteio_BWOrgHeat_85_FD_152917 | JGI IMG/M metagenome (GOLD analysis project Ga0206971, IMG submission 152917) | Enriched cells from forest soil in Barre Woods Harvard Forest LTER site, Petersham, Massachusetts, United States -... | ecosystem: Environmental > Terrestrial > Soil > Temperate forest >...
GTCGGCAGCTACGCGTTTAAGGCGGCAAATAGCTACAGGTTCTTCTTCTATTCGTCCGCGCCGACATGCGGGTTCGCATGGGCGGTCGCAGGTACGGCCCAAAATACCGGGGAAAACATTCGATTCCCAGTTGATCATATACGCTTCGGTATATTTTCCTGCGGCAACCAGCCTTATATATTCAGGTACGGGAGTGTGTGCGGGACAAGCATATTGACAATCCACTACCTTGTGGAAATATTCCGGATTTTTTTCGTCTGTAGGTTTCAATTAGAGTTTTTTATGTTCTTTGGTAATGAAAGGTTTCATTAACCCGCAAAATTAAAAATAATTAATCATTTTTTACAGGAAAACTTGGTTTTACTAATTAACGGGTAATTTAATCTAAAGCGCTTTAACCTGGCTTATCAATTGCTGCAAAACATCTTTGGCGTCTCCAAAAAGCATCGAGGTATTTGGCAGAAAAAAAAGCTGGTTCTCAATACCGGCATAACCCGGCCGCATACTGCGTTTGTTTACGATCACCAATTTAGCTTTTCCCACCTCAAGAATAGGCATACCATAAATGGGGCTGGCCGGATCATTCTCGGCAGCAGGGTTAACCACATCGTTCGCCCCCAATATAAGCACCACGTCGGCAGAGCTGAATTGTTCGTTTGCCGGTTCTAATTCCAGCAGATCATCATAGGATACATCCGCTTCGGCTAACAATACGTTCATGTGTCCCGGCATACGCCCTGCAACCGGGTGAATGGCATATTTTACTTCAACGCCATTTTCGCGCAACGATTTTTCCAGTTCGTGGCAGGCATGCTGCGCCTGGGCCACTGCCAGGCCATATCCGGGAACAATGATAACCTTATGCGCATAGCCCATTACCATTGCCGCATCATTTAAGCTTATCTCCTTATAAGTTCCCTCGCTGCTGCCAGCAGGGCCCGAAGCAGCTGTAGTCCCCCCGAATGAGCCGATGAGCACATTTTTTATAGAGCGGTTCATGGCATTGCACATTAGGATGGTAAGGATGGCCCCGGCAGAACCCACCAGGATACCGCCGGTAAGCATTACCGGGTTATTATATAAAAAGCCCGCACATGCGGTTGCTATGCCGGTAAAGGAATTTAACAAAGAAATAACTACCGGCATGTCTGCTCCGCCAATAGGCAATACAAACAAAATACCATAGCCAAGCGATAAAGCCAGGATGATGCAAAAAACAGAAACAGGGGCGGCAAAATAGCCCATTACAATTAAAGCGCCCATTACCAATATAACAAACAAAGTCACCAGGTTAAAAACATGCTGGCCGCGAAAGGTATGATCTGTTATTTTGCCGCTTAGCTTTCCGTAAGCGATCATACTGCCTGAAAAAGAAACACTGCCGATGATCATCCCCGCAATGATGGAGAGTACATGCATGGCGGTATGGTCCTGCGCTATATGGCCGAATTCAACAATAGAAATGAGCGCGGCGCATAAGCCGCCCATGCCGTTAAACAGGCTCACCATTTCGGGCATGGCCGTCATTTTTACCTTGCGTGCCGCTGCTGAACCGATAACAGTCCCAATGATCAGCGCGGCCCCGATCCAAGTATAATTATGAAATTCTATACCCGCCGGCCGGTATAGAAAAAGCGTACCAACAATGGCAATAGCCATACCCGCCGCTGCTACCAGGTTGCCCTTGCGCGCCGTTGCAGGATGTGATAACATTTTTAGCCCGATGATAAACGAAACGGATCCGATTAGGTAACAAAGTGATAAGATATTAGTCTGCATGTTAATTTTCTTTTACCTGTTTAGATGACGCTTGTTTCCCGGTTTTAAACATTTCCAGCATTCTGTCGGTCACTACAAAGCCACCAACTACATTTATGGTACCAACTATTACAGCCAGGAAACCTAATATTAATACCAGGTAATTATCGGAGGGCGCTTCGCCCATTACGATTATTGCCCCAATGATGATCACCCCGTGAATAGCATTTGCGCCGCTCATTAAAGGTGTATGTAAAACCGAGGGAACTCTTGAAATAACTTCTATCCCTAAAAAAACAGAAAGTATTACAATATAAAATTGTTGGAGGTTGTTCTGAATGAAATCAAGTAATGTTTGCATAGTTATAGTTTTTTATAATAATTGGGGAAATAACTTCTCCCTGATGTGTGATACAGGCGTTGCTTATAATATCGTCTTCAAAATTCAGCGCTAAGGCGCCTTCTTTACTGATGAGCAGTTTAAGAAAGTTTGATACGTTTTTTCCATACAGTTTACTGGCGTCGGCAGGTGCGGAAGCAGCCAGGTTTGAATCGCCTACTATGGTAACTTTATTTAAAACAATAGTTTTATTGTCCTTTGTTACTTCCGTATTGCCCCCGGTGGATGCAGCCAGGTCGATAATTACCGAGCCGGCCTTCATGGTAGCAACCATTTCCTTAGTTATCAGCACCGGCGCCTTTTTACCGAATATCTGGGCTGTAGTGATAACGATATCTGCTTTTTTGATGCTTTCCGCGATCTTTTGCTTTTGTCTTTCCTGGAAATCTGCGGTCTGGTCTACGGCATAACCGCCTGCTTTTGAGGCGTCGGCAGCGCCTTCAACCTCAATAAATTTTGCCCCCAGGCTCATGACTTCCTGTTTTGACGCCGGCCGGGTATCGAACACCTCAACCACGGCCCCTAAACGCCGCGAAGTGGCAATTGCCTGCAGGCCCGCTACTCCAGCCCCAATTACCAGCACTTTTGCGGGCGCACAACTGCCTGCGGCCGTCATCATCATGGGGAAATAATGAGGATATAGTGATGCTGCCAGCACAACAGCTTTATAACCGGCAATATTCGCCTGCGAACTCAGCACATCCATGCTTTGCGCCCTTGTAGTGCGCGGCAGCATATCCAAGCTGAATACAGTGTGGGCTTGTTTAACCCAGTCTTCCACCTGTGCAAGATTGTATATGGGACGATAAACACCAATGAATACCTTATCAGTCAGGGAAACCGGAACATCTTCATAATTTATGCATAATAAAACATCAGCCCCTTTAAAAATGTCATCCCTCGGTTTTATCATCGCACCGTTAGCGGTATATTCCTCATCTGTACAAAAAGCTTTCAGCCCGGCTCCCGGTTCTACCCAAACAATGATGCCGTTGTTGGTTAAAGCAGCAACTTCTGCAGCCAGCAATGAAACCCTTGACTCAAACGAGGGTTCTTTTAATATGCCAATAATCATAAATATTTATATATTAAGTAAGTCTTAGGCCTGTGCAAGTTAAGCAATTGTAAATTTATGAATTTTACCAGGCTTTCAGACATTTCTTCTATTGTAATAATTTAGTTAACTGCTTTGTTAAAGGTAGCTTGATCTTTACATACATTTAATGCGCTTCACCATGAAAATAGGTGATTTTCATCATTTATAGTGCCAGCCGTTTGTGACAAGCCCTGCGGGGGCGAAAGCGCAGCATTGCATGTTTTGTTACACGTGAGTGTGTAACAGATGAAACACGTGAAACAAGATTTTGACTTAAGTAACTATATTTCAGCTATTTGTAAAAAACAAGTGAAACAGAATGAAACAAGATGTAACGACGTATTCGTCGGTATTTTTATGGGTAATTTTTGTTTAATTTCCTGATAAGCAAATAATTGAAAAATAGGTAATTTTAGCGGGGTGTAACAAAATAATTGTAACAAGTTGGGCTGCTGATTCGCCATTCCGGCACGAGAGTGTGCAGCGCATGGCCGTATGTGACAGCCTTACGGGAACGAAAAAAACCCTGAAAAATTAATGCTTACTGGTAACCTATTGCCTGCAAATTAAACAATTCTGCATAGCGGCCCTTTTTATCCAGCAATTCTTTATGTGTTCCAGACTCAAGCACTGTACCTTTATCCAAAACCAAGATCCGGTCGGCTAAGCGTGCAGTTGAAAAACGATGGGAAATGAGCACTGCCGATTTTCCTTTAGTTAATTTGGCAAAACGCTGGAACACTTCATATTCTGCCCTGGCATCCAAAGCTGCTGTCGGCTCATCCAGTATCAGCACCTGCGCGTCTTTCATATAGGCGCGGGCCAAAGCTACCTTTTGCCATTCGCCGCCTGAGAGTTCTACGCCGTCATTAAATCTGCGCCCCAGCCATTGGTCATATTTATTGGGTAATTTGGCGGCAAGGCTGTCTGCCAGGCTTTCAACCGCCGCCTTTTGTATCAATGCTTTATTGTCAATTTCGCTGATATTCCCTACCGCAATATTTTGAGAAAAGGTCATTTGATAACGCAGGTAGTCCTGGAAGATAATACCGAGGTTTAATCGTAGTTCTTCAATAGCATACTCTTTTAAATCAATGCCGTCTAATAAAATGCGTCCCTCGGTGGGGTCATATAACCGGGCCAGTAACTTAACAAGCGTAGTCTTCCCCGCCCCATTCTCGCCCACCAATGCCAGTTTCTCGCCGGGATGCAGGGTAAAGTTTAAATGACGGTTGGCCCAACTCTCTGAATTACGGTATTGAAAGCCAACATCTTCAAAAGTAAATCCTTGTTTAATAGGGTTTGGGAATGGCAAAGGCTTTTCGCTGACGCTTATGCCCGGTTTGATCTTAAAAAATTCTAAGAAGTCGTTCAGGTAGATCGCGCCCTGCGACACCGTAGTAAAACGGTTCAGCATATTTTCCATCAAACTGCTTAGTTGCTGGAAAGAACCCGCCAACAAAGTTAGTGTGCCCACAGACGTTTTGCCGGTAACGGTTTGATATATAATAAAGCCATAAGCCGCGTAATAACCGATACTGCCCAAAACTGAAAAGAACGTACCCCAGGCAGAACGTTTGACTGCCAGCCTGCTGTTATCGGCATAAAATTTATCGGATAGTGTTTTGAAACGGTTAATGATGAAATCGGACAGTCCGAATATCTTTACTTCTTTTGCTGTTTCATCACTGGCGCCCAAATAACGTATATAATCCAGTTCGCGCCTTTCGGGTGTTTGGCTGCGGGTCAAGGCATAGTTCTGGCTGTTAAAGTAAGACTCCCCTAAAAAAGACGGGATGATGGCAATGAGCAGCAATAGTATCAGCCAGGGGTTGAAAGCGATTATCATAGCAAGCAGGAAAGCCATTGCAATAAAATCCTGTACCTGGCTCATCACCTGCGATAACAATATACTACGGCCCACCGTTTGCTGCCGCGCCCTTTCCAGTTTGTCATAGAAAACGGAATCTTCAAATTGATCCAGGTCGAGTGTTGTGGCATGACGCATAATACGCATGGAGGTATAATTGGAAAAAAGATCGCCGAGCAAGCTGTCAGCCAAATTTATCATCCGGTTCAAACCATCGGTCAGTACCGCCAGGCCAAATTCAATGATTACGAATTTCCATAGTTCATGCTGGTTCCCGCCGTGGCGGTTCAATTGCACTACCTGGTCAATGATCAGCTTACTTATCCACAACAGAGCAGCCGGCATCGCCGAACGGGCAATACGCAGCGCGAAACTTAGCGCTGTTTTACCGGGACTGCTTTGCCACACCAACCTGAAAAGTTCGGGCAGGTTTTTTAACGCCGAAAGGCGCTCTTTAAATGATAGATTAGAATTGATATTTCCCGTTTTAGCCATGTGCCTTTGCCGCGCCTTTGTTAAAAAACAAAGCTATGAGTAATAAGCCACCGGAAATGACACCGCCAGGTAAAAAATCCTTGCCGGGAAAATGATTTATGACATAACTTACAATATAGGATAGGCATAACCCACTATTCGAAGTTTGCCCAAGTCAGCAAATATTCAAATAAAAAAAGCCTTCAGAAATTAATCTGAAGGCTTTTTATAAAAACTTAAAACTGAGCACTCAAGACTTAAGACTCATTTCTGTGGCATTAGTTATTTTGATATACTACCCTGGAATAAATGAGATTTGTTTATTGAACTACTTAATAATTTCTGTAACCTTTAGTGGCTCCTCAACAATTTTCCCATCCTTCACTGAGACAAAATAAGGTATGTTAATATCATCTATTGATACAATTTTTACCGGTTTTTCATTTTCAAATAATATGGCGGAGCCATCGTCGCAGGCATATCCCGGGTTTAGCTTCCCGGTCAATATAGCATCGCGATAGAGCGGCCTGCGTGCTTGTTCTTTAAGCCAGTGCGGGCTTTGGCTAAACGGTAAAAAACCTAAACCGGCACAAAGCGAAAGTTTTACCGGCCTCGAATCTGTTGTACCGCCCTGGAACCAGCATATTGAACCTGCGCTGCCGCCGCCTAATACAATGCCTTTATTATAGGCTTTTCTTAATATGGTATCAATGCCATGGGTTTTCCATTCGGCAATGGCGTTAAGTGTGCTGCCGCCGCCAACTATAATGGCATCCATGCTCAATAATACTTCTTCAAATGTTTGGTTTTGCCGAGTTGAGGCAACGTATAACTTCTGTACAAAAGGCTGCATGTCCAAATCCTCGCAGTTTTGGTACCAGGTTGCAATAGCCACCTCGCTATCGCCGCTTGGCGTTGGCATAAAGCATATCCTGGGGTTCTTTTTATGGGTTAAAGCAATTACATATTTAATAAACGGCTTTCCATAATTGCCGCCCGAAGCAAAAATTGTACGCACAGGTGCGTTTTGTGCCCGGCCCGCCAAAACGGCGCCAAGCAATACTAACAGAACTAATATTTTTTTCATGATAATTAATAATTAAAACAAATAAATGGACAAGGCATTACTTTATTATTTCAGTAACAGGCAAAAGCTTTTCACTGAGCTTACCGTTAACTACAGATAGAAAATACGTATGGTTCAAAGTATCCAGCGATACCGACTTTACATACTTTTCATTCTGAAACAACACCGCGGCAGCATCTTCTACTGCATAACCGGCGTTCAGTTTGCCGGTTAATATCGCATCGCGATAAAGCGGCCTGCGCAGCTGTTCATGCCTCCAGTGAGGGCTATGGCTGTATGGCAAAAATCCTAAACCGCTGCAAAGTGAAAGTTTTACCGGCCTTGAATCGGTTGTACCTCCCTGGAACCAACAAATCGAGCCCGCGCTGCCGCCTGCCAATACTATTCCTTTTTTATAGGCTTTTAACAGCACAGTATCAATACCCTGCGCTTTCCATATAGCTATCATATTCATGGTATTTCCGCCGCCCATTATTATGGCGTCCATCCTTAGCAGTTTTTGATCAAATGTTTCCTGGTCAGGGCTGGAGTTTAAAAATACCTTTTGCACATAGGGCCGCATAGGCAGATTTCGGCACGAATCATACCAGGCAATGATCTTGGTAATATTATCACCGCCAGCTGTTCCCATAAAACATATCTTCGGATTTTTTTTACCCGTTAATTTAATAATATACTTTATATAAGGGATAGAAAAATTTCCCCCGGTTGCCAAAATAGTACGTACAGGGGCCGGGGATTTTTCTTGTGCATAGTCATTAACAAATGAGGTGCACAATAAAAAAAGGATAAGTAACTTTTTCATAAATTTTTAATAATTAAGTTCATATAAGATTTAGTTAGTTAATAATTTTATTTTAGTTTATTCAGTTAGAAGGCGGGTAACAAAAGCGGTTCCGGCAAAAATGCCGGCCCCGCCTTGTCATCAAACAAACAACCTATTTAACTTTAAACACTATTTTTCCAATACCTTCACCTCAACATGCGATGGGTATTCAGGGCTGAAATACACTTTTTGGGTAGCCTTTTGAAAGTCGGATTCATTAGCCTTATATATGTCCATGAATTTTTGCGGATTCCTTTCGTTAAGCGGGAACCAGGTACTTTGTACCTGTATCATTATGCGGTGCCCTGCCAGGAAACAATGGTTAATATCTTCTACATCCCATTTAACCTCTGCTACTTTTCCGGGTATCATTGGTTCGGGTTTTGAAAAACTATGCCTGAATTTGGCACGCATGATCTCGCCCCTAACCAGCATCTGGAACCCTCCCATTTTTATAGCAGGGTTAAGGGCCGCATTATCAGGCGCATTATCAGGGTACACATCAATTACCTTAACTACAAAATCGGCATCGGTGCCGGTTGTTGAAACAAACATATCGGCCAATACATTACCTGCAATGGTCACATCTTTAGTTAACACATCGGTTTGGTAAACCAATACATCCGGCCTGGTAGCCGCAAAGCGCTGATCTTCTACCATAAATTCGCTGCCCCTAATATTACGTACTTCGGCAGTATACGGTACCGGGTGTGCCGGGTCGCTTACGTACGAATCAAAAGTTTTCGCTTCGGCTTTTGGGGCCTCGAAACTAAGCTTATTGCCTGCATGCAGGTATATCGCTTTTTGTGTTGCTTCGGCGGGAGGCCATTTGCTATATTTTTTCCATTGGTTTGAACCGGTTTCAAATACATAGGCATTTGGCAGTTGCGGGTCTGGAGCATCTTTTAAATAATGCATAAAGAACGGGAATTCGATTTTTTCGCGATAGAACACGCCGGTTTTTGAGCCTAATTGTATGTTGCCCACTGTTTCATCATCGCCACGCGAAAACTGGCCGTGGTACCAGGCGCCCATAACTAAAATATTTCTGTCCTTATAGCCGCCTTTTTCTATGCTGGCATGTACTTTCAACGGGCCGTAGGGGTCTTCCTGGTCAAAAAAACCACCTACCGTCATTATTGCCGGCCCTATGTTTTTTAAGTGCGGCTCAGGGGTGCGGGTTTTCCAATACTCATCATAGGTATCGTGTTCCATCATTTCATCCCAAAGTTTGTTTGTATGGTGGAGAATTTTATCATCAAAATTCTTCAACGGACCCATTTCGAGATAAAACTTATAACCATCAGGTGTGCCATAGGCAGAAAATGCCGGATGATTTACTGTAGTAGGCGCAGGCCTCACAACACCAAATGAAGAAAGGAAAGCAAAAGTCCCCATCTCCTGGAAAACACCATTATGGTGACGGTCATCGCCCAAAAACCAATTGGTAACCGGCGCTTGCGGCGAAACCGCTTTTAATGCCGGATGTGCCTCAATAGCTGTCATTGTAGTATAAAATCCAGGGGCCGAAATACCCCAGGTGCCTACCTTGCCATTATTATTCGGAAGATTTTTGATCAGCCAGTCAATGGTATCGTAAGTATCAGAGCTTTCGTCAACGTCTTTATTTGATTTTTTTACAACATAGGGCCTGGTTGCTATAAATGTGCCTTCAGACATGTAGCGCCCGCGTACATCCTGGTAAACAAAAATAAAACCCTCCTTTGCAAATATCATTGACGGCCCAAGCGATGGTTTATAGTTGTCAACACCATAAGGTGAAGAGCTATAAGGCGACCGGTCGAACATGATGGGATATTTTTTTGTCTGATCTTTGGGTATATATACCGAAGTAAAAAGCTTTATGCCGTCCCGCATCGGGATCATCAACTCCTGCTTTGTATAGTTATTCCGGATGTAGGCAGAATCCTCTTTATTAACCTGCCGGCGCGGTGCCCCCGAAGCGCCACCGGCTGCCCTACCCCCTCTCTGGGCCAGCAAAGGCGAGGTTGTTAACCCCAATATTGCTATGAGCAGCACCAGGTTTAATTTAACTAAACTCATTTTTAATGAGCAATTAAAATTCTTCATAACATAAGTATTAATGTAAGTGGTTAAACCTATTTATATTTATCGGGATGCATCTTTTTAAGATAGGCATCCATCACCTTTATCAATTCGCCGCTGGTATAATTGCGATAGCTATGCCCGCCACGGTCGCCATAACTTACTGTGCCGCCGTAATAGGGGTTTTGAGTTTTCGATAGAAAATCCTCCATGTGATAAACTCCAAAATTCAAAAAGAAATCATCCATACGCCCGGCGATCACATTCAGTTTGCCCACCAGTTTTGGCCCTACAGTTGCCCAATTTTTTTCAAGGTAGATATGCATATCCCAGTTATCTATCCAATATTTAGCAACCGATGGGTCCATATCACCTGTGGTTTTATCGAACAAAGGTTTAAAATAACCATCAGCGCCTACCGGGCCGAATACAGAGCTCCAGATATCTAATTGGCCGCCCGAACGGCCAAGCGTACCATTCACAACTTCCATCGTATTACGCTGTTCTGAAGTCAATCGAGGATCCCCGGTTAAAGGAAACCGCGTATTAATAGTGGGCACTTTATACCATTCATGTATTTTATAGAAAGCATTTTTATCTTCATAAACATTAATGCCTTCCACATTATGAAAGTCGAGTGGATCGGGCGAGTAGGACCATGTACCACCATAAAAGTCAGGATGCAGTACCTGTAGCGCGAATGACTCCCAGCCCCCGGTTGAACCGCCTGTTAACAAACGCGCCCAGCCTTCTTTGATACAGCGGATTTTCTTTTCAATTTCCGGTATCAATTCCTCGTGTATCGCATCACCGTATGGGCCATTATTGGGTGTATTCACCGCATACGAATCATCAAAATAAGGTGATGGATGCTGCAGGGTTATGGCAATAAACGCAGGGAAGCCATCAGATGTCCAGTCTTTATAAAAAGCATTATCCGGGCTTTCCTTAAACCGGAAAGGCGGCGCTGTCGAAAAATGTCCCTCTTCGTATACGGTTGGGTAATATTTTTCGGGGTGCTCATCATACCCTTTTGGTAAAAGTATGGTGGCCCCTATATAAATAGGGTGCCCCCAAAATTTGGTCAGTTTTTCGCTCTGTATTTTAATATGTTTTACCCATTTGGTATCGGGTAGGGGCGGTATAGGCGGAATAACCTTGTCGGCGGTTAATTTTACCACCTGGCCTGCTGTTTTATTAATGGAAATTTTCATCACCTTGCCGTAAATATTACCTGGTGAGGTCTCCCATTTCTGGCCTTCCCATTCATCCATGTGCATCCACAGCGTATGACCATCCGAGCGTTTAAATTCGGTGTATTTGCTTAACACCGCCTGAACATAATAATCTCCGGGAGGAATATCCTTCATCTTATTGATAGGATAACCCAATGTGGATGCGTCAATAGTTACCGGTTGCGATGGCTGTAGTTTTGTAACGTCGACACCAAAAAACTGCGTGCCATAACGACCAACCTGCAAACGGGGTTCTATGGTATCGCTATAGGATACCACAAGGAACATACGGCCCGTAACAGGCTCTTTGCTTGCCCCCGGTGCAAATGATAACTTGAACGAAGTTACCTTACCTGCAATGGCTTTATGCTGGGCATTAACATTTGATAAGCCACCAACTATAAATAGCAGTGCTATTAATAATAGTTTGTTTTTCATTTTATTTTATGTTAATAAATTAATTATTGAGGATGTTTAAGGTCCCATTGTACTTCGGCAAAAGGCCTGATCATCTGTACGTAAACTTGCATAGCAGGCAGATCATTTGGCAAAGTATTTAACAGGTTGTACCTGCGCATATCAAACCATCGGTGGCCTTCAAAATACAAAGAGTACCTGCGCTGATTAAGCATTTCTGTTATTAAAGCGGCCTGGTTTCCTAATATAGCCGGTTTCGCAACTGCTAAAGGTTTCAATCCGGATGCAACCCTAACTACATCTAACGCCGCCGCCCCGGCAACTAACTGGTTGAGTTGAATTTCTGCCTCTGCATACATCAGCACCAGCTCTTCGTTGCGCATGATAGATATGGGTGAAGTATTGGTAGGATACATATAAACATCATAATTCCCTACAAGGCCGTTATATGAACGCGGGGCAGTTCTGAGTGCCACTTTTGAAGTCACTCTTGTATCGCCGGCCTCAGCATCTGAAATGAAAAGATTTTGCGCTACAAGAGGGGCTGTTGTTGTATTTTTTAGCTGATACAGCGGGTTTGTAATATCACCCGATGTAGTTGAGAAAGTAAATACCGGCCCTGTGCTCAGCGATCCTGATAAAGAGAAGAAAGGGGCGGCAGCGTTCAATGCTGTTACTACGCCGTTCCAGTCGCTTTGATACATGGCCACTTCGGCGGCTATTCCCCGGTTAAATGTGGCAAAGGTAGCGGGGGTTGAGAAACCGGCCCAGCCTGTGGTCATGGGGAAAGCAAAAGTAGTGCCTGCTGCCCCTAACTGGGTGGCCCCCAAATCAAGCAGCCGTTTAATTTCAGTTAAACCGGCTGTGTATGACACAAACGGACCAGGGTTAAGCATATCTCCGGGCGAATTCAGATCGGTAAAACTGATACGTATGCCATTTTGATATTGCATCTCTAAATTAAAAAGCATGGCCCATGCCTCAATAGTGTTGCAAAAACCCCTTACGCTGTTTCTTTGTGTATCATTAAGGACAGAACTGTTATTGGCTGCGTTCATAAAAAGTGCGGCGTCTCTGCGGGTTTCCGAGAAATTATCGTACGACGCGTTATAGCCGGTTGTTGCGCTAAGTCCACCGTTAGTCGTACCCAAAAGCTCTGTGGTAAAAGTTGTTTCAACCGAACTCAGATCGTACATTTCCCGGCCAATTGAGCCGGTTGTTACCCTAAAGCTCAATATGCCATTTCGCATTGCTGATTGCAGGCCAATACCCAACTCGTTGATCTGTACGGCGGTTGCATTGGTTAATACTGATGCTTGGGATGGTAAATTGGGATCGACCACTTGTTTTGTTTCGAACACACTACATGCCGGAAGCATGAACATCACCCCGATCAGTAAAATATGTTGTTTTATTTTAAAGTATTTCATGTTTTTAAGTTTTAAGAATTATGTTTAAAAACCTACTGCTAAATGCATAAATATTCTTTTGCTGCTCGGGAATGGTGTGTTGTCAACACTTGCACCAACTGATTGGTTACCATAGTTTGATACTTCAGGGTCATATCCCTCATATTTTGTAATGGTAAACAGGTTAGTTGCCGAAGCGCCTATCTTTATGCTTTTAATGGTATTTTTATAATGCGTAGTAAGAAAACTTTTTGGAACATTATAATTTAGCCCAACTTCCCGTAAGCGTAAGTAACTGGCATCCTGTATAAATTGCCTTGCTGTTACATTTGGATTACTCGGATTGCGGGCCTTTCCGTCAGGTACACCAGTGGTTCCATTTAAGTTATCTTCATTGCTCCAGTCTGGCGAGGTACCCCCCAAATCTTTTTGCTTTTGCGTAAGGTTAGAGTTGTAGTTACCGTAGCTTCTGTGCAGAAAGAACGAAAAATCAAAGTTTTTGAAGAATGTAAAAGTGTTAGACCATGACACCTGGTATATTGGCTGCGCATCTTCATACTGTGTGGGCTGCGTTACGCCGGTTGCATCAACTGCATTTGGTGACCCATACCACGCACTTGGCGATGAGCCTAATTTTAACTCATTACGGCCATATATACTAAATCCGCCGCCAACTATGGTTGTGGGTATAATTAGGCGGGTTACCTTAGTTCTGTTGTTCCAGAATTGTATATTGGTGGTCCAGGCAAAATTGGGTTGTTTTACCGGGGTACCGCCTAAGGCTAACTCAATACCTTTATTTTGCATATCGCCAACCGGGTAGGCAGTGTATGAAATAACACCTGTACCGTCTGAAAGCGTGTAGGCATTTAATAAGTTATATACATTCTTAACATAGTAAGATCCTTCAAAAGTTATACGGTTATTTAAGAATGACATATCCACGCCTGTTTCTATTTCCTGGGCCGTTTCTGGTGCAATAGTTGGGTTACCTACAGAAGTAGGTGTTAAGGTACCTAGTAACCCGCCGTAGCTTGTAGTGCTTAATGAGGTAAAAGAATTGCCAAATAATGGCTCGCCGCCTGTACGGCCATAAGCTATCCTTAATTTAAGTTCATTAACCGATTGTTCTTTCCAAAAATCAAATTTGGTCAGGTTTACAGCAAGCGACGCTCTTGGGAACGGATATAATTTATTGTTGTCGCCATTTAAGGTTGATTTATCAAACCTAATGCCGCCAGTAGCAATAACTTTATCATCCCAGTTTATTTCCTGCTGAGCAACATAACCAACGTCTGTCCAGTGCTGAAAGGTTTCGTTCGAAGTTCTTACCGTAGCATTGTTAGGGTTTATCTGACCCGGCAATAAACCTTCGCCCTGTATCCAGCTAAAATCATTGTTGGTTGAAAGCTTTACGACACCCACTTGCGTGGTCATATCTACTGTTTTAAACAATTTCCAGTTATCGATCAAAAATCCCTGGTAATTGGTATTAAAGCTCCTATTGTCTGAAAAACGCGATGCACCGGGGCCGTTGGGCCTTGTTAATTGCGATTGCATATCGTCCGGGAAATATACCTCATCCTCCGTCAAAATAAAATCCAAACCACCCGAGAACGCGAACTTTAGCGTGTTACTTGGTTTTTGCAATAAAAACAGGGTTGTGTTAAATGATTGTATAATGCGGTTAGTGTTCTCTGTATTAATGGGTCTTGCTACTATGGCCAGTGGGTTATCGCCTGTATAAGGCGAATTGGGATATATACCGTTTACAGGCAGCAGCTGTGCATAATTAGGCGTATAGGCTAAGGTATAGGGTATTGATACGCCCCTGTTATCGTTACCGCTAAAACTACGCTGGTTGCCTGTGTTCAGATAGTTTGAACCGATGGAAAACGTCCAGAATTTGGTTAGTTTCTCATCAAGGTTAAGTTTTACCGAACGACGCTGAAAGCCGGTACGTTGCTCTATACCTGTTTCATTATCTAAACCGCTGGATAAATAATATTTAGTTTTTTCCGTACCGCCCGAAACACTCACTGCGGTATTCTCTATTTTACCAATGTTGCCAAAAATAATTTTTTCGTAATCATGTATCTGACCGGCCGCGGTGGCTTTTTGCCACGATGCTATTTCAGTTGCTTCATTTCCGGGCATAGAAGGGTCGCCTGTGGCATAATGAGTGCCGTTGCCAAAAATATAATCAAATTTGGTTTGGCCCTGCGGCCCTATCGCGTCAAGGCTCCAGTTTGAAGAACCCAATAATTTTTCGGCCGAGGCCCAGCCCACATCCTGGCTAACATTTACGGTTGTTTGCCCGGCTTTGCCTCTTTTTGTAGTGATAATAACAACACCGGCATTTGCACGTGTGCCATAAATAGCACCGGCGCTTGGTCCTTTTAATACTTCAATTGATTCAATATCAGCAGGGTTTATATCAGATAAGCGGTTGGTGGCCTGATCCTGGTTGGTGCCGGCGCTGGTAAATGCAGCCGCACCTGCACCGGTACTGAACTCGGAGTTGTTTACAAATACGCCATCAATTACATATAGGGGCTCAGAGCTCCCGTTAATTGATGATAAGCCCCGCAGCTTAATAGATATACCGCCACCCGGGGCGCCGCTGTTTTGGTTAATATCTGCGCCAACTATTTTCCCGCTCATGGCGGCATCAATAGTAACCGGCGGGGTAGTGCCCGTTAACTGTGCTGCCGAGAGATGGGTAATTGAGCTGGCCGCATCACTCCGTTTTATAGTGGTTGCCAAACCCGTAACTACCACTTCATTTAATGATGACTCATCTAACTCTAAGGAAATAGTTATGCTTGATGTAACATTTTTAATTGAAACTTCTTTTGGCTTGTAACCAATAAAAGAAACAACTAGCGTGGCATCATCAGCAATATTATTGATTGTAAAGCCGCCATCAATATCCGTGGTGTACCCAACTTTAGTTCCTTTTACCATTATGGAAGCGCCTGGCAATGGCTGGCCCTTCTCATCAAGAACCTTTCCTTTTATATTTTTGAGTACAGGCTGAACAATTTGAGGTACGGTATTTTTTTCTGTTACAACAATGGTTTTATTTTCAATGTAATAAGTAAATGGCTGTCCTTTTAAACATTCATTTAAAACGTCGGTAACAGATTTATTTTCTGCATGAATTGTTATCGGC
>Ga0206971_10285_pt2 | contig 15632 bp, 14 predicted proteins | sample Alteio_BWOrgHeat_85_FD_152917 | JGI IMG/M metagenome (GOLD analysis project Ga0206971, IMG submission 152917) | Enriched cells from forest soil in Barre Woods Harvard Forest LTER site, Petersham, Massachusetts, United States -... | ecosystem: Environmental > Terrestrial > Soil > Temperate forest >...
TACTGAGAACAAAGGTAAGCTGGGTGCTAATGCCATTTTAGGTGTATCGTTAGCGGTTGCCAAAGCGGCCGCTCAGGAAAGTCGCCAGCCTTTATACCGCTATATTGGCGGTGTTAATGCGAACACTTTGCATATCCCGATGATGAACATTGTGAACGGTGGTTCGCACTCTGACGCGCCTATCGCGTTCCAGGAGTTTATGATCATGCCGGTTGGCGCGCCATCGTTTAGCGAAGCTTTGCGTTGGGGAACTGAAGTGTTCCATAACCTGAAAAAGATATTACACGACCGCGGCCTATCAACTGCTGTGGGAGACGAAGGCGGTTTTGCACCAACTTTTGAAGGCACCGAAGATGGCGTTGAAACCATTTTAAAAGCGATTGAAAAAGCTGGCTACAAACCGGGCGTAGATATTTACATTGCGTTTGATTGCGCGGCATCTGAGTTTTACAAAGACGGTAAATACGACTACACCAAATTTGAAGGCGATAAAGGTGCTATCCGCACCAGCGCTGAGCAAGCTGATTACTTAGCTTCGTTAGTGGCTAAATACCCGGTTATTTCGATAGAAGACGGTATGGCCGAGGATGATTGGGCAGGTTGGAAATTACTGACAGAGAAACTGGGTGATAAAGTACAATTGGTTGGTGATGATCTGTTTGTGACCAACGTAAAACGTTTACAACAAGGCATCGATCAGGATACGGCTAACTCTATCCTGGTAAAAGTAAACCAGATAGGCAGCTTAAGCGAAACTATCGACGCGGTTACTTTGGCACAGACCAATGGTTATACTTCGGTAATGAGCCACCGTTCGGGCGAGACTGAAGACGCGACCATTGCCGATTTAGCTGTAGCCTTAAATTGCGGTCAGATCAAAACCGGTTCGGCTTCACGTTCAGACAGGATCGCTAAATACAACCAGTTATTACGTATCGAAGAAGAATTGGGCGCTAACGCGAAGTTTATCGGTAAGAATTTTAAGTACGCGAAGAAATAAATAGGCACTAATTTCACGAATTAGGCGAATTTACACGAATTGAAAAGCTCCACATGTTGGGGCTTTTTTTGTAGAATAGGTTTTAAAAACAGCCTTTTTATGATGTTGTTAACATAACAAATTAATTATCTTTGTTAAGCTGAGAACGAAGCCAACATAAGTCGACTAATGAAAATTAAAGAAATTGAAATAAAAGATTTCAGAGGAATTAATGATGTGAAACTCACATTATCCGAAAATCTGAACGTATTTGTTGGCGTTAACGGATCCGGAAAAACGACTGTTCTTGATGCTATCGTCACCTCGCTTTCTTGGCTTGTAAATAGGATCGAGCGAGAAAGCTCGTCCGGACGTCCAATAACAGAATCAAGTATTAAAAACGGAGCTTCTTTTTCAAATATTGAAATTACGGTCCAAGAAAACGAGACGGAATTTAAGTGGAAGTTGTCAAGGATGGCAAAGGGTGAAACTTACACTGAAAAATCCGATTTTTTACAAGCGTCTGGGCTGGCTTCCTACTTCCAAGAGACTTTCCGTACAAAGTCGACTTTACCAGTTATAGTTTATTACCCGATAAATAGAGTAGTAAACACAGCTCCAGCATGGTTTTCAGTGAAAAACCGTTCTAATATCTTAGATGTATATGAAAACGCATTGGATGGAAAAACAAACTATCAATCGTTTTTTGAGTGGTTCAGATCTCAAGATGATATTGTTAATGAACAATCACAATCTCGTACCAAATGGATGGTACGACATAAAACCTGGGTTAAAAATAAGACAAAAAAGCTTTTAGTGCATTTGGAGCAAATGACAAAGAATGAGGGATCGGATTATTATGAATATGAAAAGGGAAGATTGTTCCCCTTCGGAAAAGATGATTTCATATATGAAGAGCCGCGATATTTATTTCGGGAATTAATCGATTTGTTACGTTTTTCGGAGTTTAGAAAAAATAAAAGTCATGAATTTGAGAGGGCCTTCCATGATCTCGAGTATATGCTCCATAAAATGAGCGATTTATCAGGGTCAAGAAAGGATAATCTGATAGAATTCAATAAATTTCCAACTTCAATAGTAAAAAGAATAACAGAACAAATCGCTGAGCTGCAAGAAAGGAAAGATTACGAAGACGACCGAAAGGCAATGATTTCCTTCATATGGGAGGCTCTTTTATTTGCAGTTCTTTTGAGTTTATGGTGGTTGAGTGATAAGGGCAAAAAAGAGATTGAAAGAATATTTGCCAAATACTCACCCATAAAATACAAAGGGAGTTCAAGGTGGGAAAAAGAATCACGCGAGTTTATAAACGAACTCAATGAAATAATATCCAATGATGCTGAAAGATTAGAAAAAGCTACACGTAGCGAAGGACGAGAATTGGGGTTTGTAACCAAGACTATTGAAAATTTTATACCTGGTTATGCAAATCTTAGATTAAAGCGAGTTCCTAGACCACATATGTTGGTTGATAAAGATGGTGTAGAAATCAGTCTTGACCAGTTATCAGATGGAGAGAAGAACCTAATTGCATTAGTTGGCGATATTGCTCGTCGGCTTGCCATAGCAAATCCAAATAGTAAAAGACCATTGTCCGGAGAAGGAGTAGTATTAATCGATGAGATTGATTTACATTTACATCCAAGTTGGCAAAGATTAATGGTACCACAACTTCAAAAAGCATTTCCAAATTGCCAGTTTATCATAACTACTCACTCACCACAAGTTTTAAGTCACGTAGCTCCTGAAAGTATTTTTCTTTTGAACAATGAGCAAGGCCACTTTACATATTCAAAAGCAATCGAATCCTTTGGACAGAATAGTGACCGTATTCTAGAAGACTTATTGCACGTGGATTCAAGACCTCCAGAGCAAAAAAAGCAGTTGCATGATTTGTTCTTATTAATACAAAGTGGGGAATTAACTACCGCTAAATTTAAGCTTAAAGAGTTATCTGACTTGATAGGTGATGACCCGGAACTTGTTAAAGCTAATGTACTTATTAAACGTAAAGAACTCATTGGAAAATGAAGTACATTGTTAAACAAAATGAGCCCCTGCAACTCGAGAACTGGAAAGGACTTAAAAATGATGATTGGACGCCAACTTATAACATACTACAACGAGAGGAAAAAAAGGCAGTTCTCGAGGCTCTAAAGGACGAGCAAGGATATATATGTTGTTATTGTGAAAGTTCCATTGATGCAGACGGTTGCCATATTGAACATTTTAAGCCACAATCTCTATATCCCGAAAATCAGTTAGATTACGATAATTTTCTTTGCTCTTGTCAACTAGAATTAGAAAGAGGGAAACCTATACATTGTGGCAATAGCAAAGGCGGTTGGTACGATGAGATATTATTGATTTCGCCTTTACAGCTAGGTTGCGAAGAAAAATTCAAATATACTTTTGATGGTTATATTCTTCCTGCTTATCCCGAAGACACAGCGGCTGCTACCACCATCAACAAACTTAATTTAGGAATAAACAAATTAAACGCCAAAAGATTAAAAGCGATTGAGCCATTTCTCGATGCAGAACTTACGCCGAATGATGTTGCCATTCTAGCGAAAGGTTATTTAATCGATAAAAATCAAAATGGAGGACGATTTAATGAGTTTTACACTACGATAAAGTATCTATTTCCTGTATAAGTTTTAAAGCTTCACACTCTTCTCCCCCGCATCCACACCTTTAATAAATTTGATGAGGCCGTTCATATACGTTTGCTGGTCATCGTACATGGCCATGTGGCTGCCGTTGGGGCAATACAGGTAACTGCCGTTCTTAAACTGGGTGGCCATCCATTGCATGTGTTTGGGGTCCATGGTGTCGTACTGTGCGCCAATGCTCAGAGCGGGTACGGTGATGGTCTTCAATTGTGCTTTACGGTCCCAGTTAGTGAGGTTACCGCCAATGCCAAACTCGCTTGGGCCCTGCATGGTTACGTATAAGGAGTGGTTCAATTTATTAAATGAGCGGTTTACCGGCTCGGGCCATTGATCTACCGGACGGCGTAAGATATGCTTCGCATAAAAATTTGGCATCAGCAAAGCCATATACTCGGGGTTGTCAAAATCTTTTTTGGCCTCAATGGCGCGGATACGTGCCAATACTTTTGGGTCAAATTGTTTGGACAATACTTCTTCGCCGTACTTACCGTAATCCGGGCAGCTCGACATCATGTTGGAGATGATCAGTCCCTTAAGGTTTTTCTGGTACTTTAACGCATATTCCGTCGCTAATATGCCGCCCCATGAATGGCCTAACAAATAGAAATTGGTGCTATCAAGTTTTAATGCAAGGCGCACCTGTTCAACTTCTTCCACAAATCGCGGCAAGCTCCACATGGTGGTATCTTTGGGATTGTCTGAATTGCCGCAACCCAACTGGTCATAATAGATGAGCTCGATGCCTTCGGCAGGTAAAAAGCTTTCCATACATTCAAAGTACTCGTGCGTGGCACCCGGCCCGCCGTTTAACAGCAGCAATTTTATTTTGGGGTTGTTGCCTATCTTTTTCGTCCAGACGTTAAACTTGCCTTTGGGGGTGTTGATCTGGATAACCTGTACGCCGCCTGTGCGCGGCATGGCACTGCTATCTTTAAAATAATCGGCTAGGGTGGTGGTGCTTTGTCCCTCGGGCGATTTGCAAGCGTACAGCCCGGCAAGTAACAAAAGCAGGCAGAGTTTGGATAGGTGTTTGATCATGATGGGTCAGGTTTTTAACTAATATACAAACATTTACCAAAACAAAAGCCTCCCGGTATTAGCGGAAGGCTTTATGTATTCGTGGAAATTCGTATTATCTTATTTTTCCATCTGCTCAATCACAGCCTGGCTAACGCCGGTGAAAGAGAAGCCCCCATCGTGAAAGAGGTTTTGCATGGTCACCATTTTGGTGAGGTCGCTAAACAAGGTTACACAGTAGTTAGCGCATTGATCCGCATCGGCGTTACCCAGCGGGCTCATTTTTTCGGCATAGCTGATAAAGCCGTCGAAGCCTTTAACGCCGCTACCTGCTGTGGTACGGGTTGGCGATTGTGATACGGTGTTTACTCGTACATGTTTTTTTATACCGTATTGGTAACCAAAGTTACGGGCGATGCTTTCCAGGTAAGCCTTGTTATCGGCCATATCGTTATAATCAGGGAATATACGTTGGGCCGCTATGTAGCTTAAGGCCACAACTGATCCCCACTCGTTTATCGCGTCCAGTTTCATGGCGATAGCCAAAACGCGGTGCAGGCTCAGCGCCGATATATCTAATCCCTTATGGGTAAAATCGTAATCGTTTTCGGTATAGTGTTTGCCTTTGCGCACGTTGATACTCATGCCTATGGAGTGCAAAATAAAATCGACACCGCCGCCAAAATGCTCCATGCTTTTGGTAAACAGGTTCTCTACGTCTTCGTTGCTTGTAACGTCGGCAGGGATAACCGGGGCGCCGGTAATTTCGGCCAGTTTATTGATGGTACCCATACGCAGCGCGATAGGGGCATTGGTTAAAACTATTTCGGCACCTTCGGCATGACATGCCAATGCTGTTTTCCAGGCTATGGAGTTTTCGTCCAGCGCGCCAAAGATGATCCCTTTTTTACCTTTTAATAAGTTGTATGCCATATTTATGAGTTTGTTTAGCGGGGCTAAAATTAAAATTAATTATTGGTATTATGCATAGTTGCAAATGAGTAAATATGCAGATGCGCAAATTCCGCTAAAATAATTATTTATCAATTGTAGCATTTTAAAAAGCCCCGTATCTAACAACCGAAATTAACCCACCTTTACTATAATATGGTTTTCGAAGATATTTACCGCGACTACTGGAACAAGGTATTCCGCATATGTATGGGTTACGTTAACGATGATGCCTGGGCTACCGATATTGCGCAGGATACCTTTGTGACTATCTGGAAAAAGTTGCCCTCGTTCAGGAGTGAGTCGGCTATAGGTACCTGGATATACCGCATTGCGGCCAATAATTGCTTAAGGCAGATAGAACGACAAAACCGGATGCCCAAAACCGAAATGCCCGCCGATATTGAAGATAAACCGCAAGGCGATATTGAGTGGCAAACTAAACTGCTGTATAAATGCATTGCCGAACTGCCCGAAACCGACAGGATCATTATCTCGCTTGAGCTGGAAGATGTAAAGCAAGCCGAGATAGCTAAGATAACCGGCCTGTCAGAAAGTAACGTGCGTGTTAAGATATTCCGGATCAAAGAAAAGTTGACACAAAAATTTAAGCAATATGAGCAATAATATAGATTTTAAAGAGCTGTGGAATAAGCAACCAACCACCGCGCCCGATGTGAAAGAGATCTTTGCCAGGGGAGCCCTGTTACAACGCAAAACACGTAACAAAATGTTATTTGGCAGTATCATACCCTTAACGCTTACAGTGGTATTCATCAGCCTGGTATGGGTTTACTATCAGCCACAAATGATCACTACTAAGCTGGGCTTAGTACTTATCATCGGTGCCATTGCCTTTTTTATCATGACATCCATGGGATACCTCAACCTGCTTTTCAAGGACAATATGGATAATGATGCGCACGAATTTTTACTGCATTTTTTAAGGATAAAACAAAAGCAGGAAAGTATGAGCACCACTACTATTCGCGTTTATTTTGTTTTGTTGACCACAGGTATTACCCTGTATATGATAGAATATGCAAAGCGCGGTAGCCTTGCATTTCAATTGTCGGCTTACGGAATAACGTTTGCCTGGATAGCCTTTAACTGGTTTTACGTTGTACCCCGAATGGTTAAAAAACAGCGCGACAAAATGAACGCCATTATTGAGAAACTGGAAGAGGTGAATGGGCAATTAGGTAGTCCTGAGTCTTGAGTCGATAGTCCTGGGTCTTTGGCTGCCGAGTATGGTGTTAAACAGCTATCTTTGGTTAAAATAACTAACCATGAAAGCTGATAACAATGACAACCCGGTAGAAGTATTTGCAGGGACACCAATAGACGCCGGTATGATCCAGAGCCTGCTTGAGCAGGAAGGTATAGAAGCTTTTATCGAAAATGAGTTAATGGGCAGCATTGCGCCATGGTACGTAACGCCGGGTGGTTCCGGTGCGGCTAAGGTGGTTGTAGCTGGCCAGGACTATGAAAAAGCTTTGCAGATCATCGGTGATTACGGGCAGATGGGTAGTCCTGAGTCTTGAGTCAGTAGTCTCGAGTCTTTGGTTCCTGACTTAAGACTCCGGGCTCAAAACTGTAATAGCTCCCTCGCATTTTGCAATGCGCTGTCGCCCGGGTTATCGCCGCTTAGCATTTTGGCTATTTCTAACACGCGCTCTTGTTCGTCGAGCTGTTTGATGCGGGTATAGGTTGTTGCTGTTTCGTTATCCTTATAAACAAAGTAATGGCTTTGGCCTTTGCTGGCAATTTGCGGCAGGTGCGTGATGGTGATCACCTGCAGGTTTTGCGCTAATTGCTCCATTACCTGGCCAACTTTATTGGCTACCTCGCCCGATACCCCGGTGTCGATCTCATCAAAAATGATGGTCGGTAATGCGGTATAGCTTGCGATAAGCGATTTGATAGCCAGCATTAACCTGGATAACTCACCACCGGATGCTACTTTGCTCATCTCGGCCAACGTATGTCCTTTGTTTGCCGAGAACAGGAAACGGATATGATCGACGCCGTTATGGTCAAAGTCTTCGGCAACTTTATTCTCTATCTTTAAGGTGGCATGTTCCATGCCCATTAAAGCGAGGCTTTTTTGCACGGTTTGTTCGATGGATGGTATGGCGGCGGCACGTTGCTTTGACAGTGTCGCTGCCAGTTGTTTCAGTGCTTCTTTTTCGGAGGCTATTTGCAATTGCAACTCTACGATCTTTTCATCGCCAAATAAGGCCTGCTGTATCTTTTCGGATAGGTCGTCCTGTATGGCCAATAGCTCTTCGTTGGTAGTTACACGGTGCTTTTTTTGCAGGGTGTAGATCAGGCTCAAACGGTTGTTGATATCAACGGCGCGGGCCTCGTAGATATTGGTGCGCTGCTCCAGGTCGTCAATTTCGGCGGCGATATCTTTCAATTCGATAATGGCGCTATTGAGCCGCTGGTGCAGTTCGGTAATAAAAGGGTTGAATTTTTCGAGCGAAGAGAGCTGATGCCCGGCCTCTTTTAACTGGATCAATGCGGATACATCGCCCTCGTTCATCAAATGGTAGGCGCCCAATAGGTTACGTTTGATTTCTTCGGCATTATTGAGCGTAGCCAGTTCCAGTTCCAGTTGCGGCTGCTCATCGGCGCTTAAGCCGGCTTTCTCCAGTTCATCGTATTGAAACTGCTGGTAATCCAGTTCGGCTTTGGCTTTATCGCTTTCGCTGATGAGTTGCTGCAGGCTGCTTAAATGCTTCCGGTATGCTTTATAGTTCGCGTGGTATTCGTTTAACAGCTCGTTGTGTTTGGCAACCGAGTCGACAACCAACAACTGAAATTGGGGGTCGTTTATCTCGAGTGTAGCGTGCTGCGAGTGGATATCGATCAGCATTTCGCCAAGTTGCTTCAATACATTCAGGTTGACCGGCGTGTCGTTTACAAAGGCCCGCGACTTACCATCGGCCGAGATCTCGCGGCGTAGCACTGTCTCGTCTTCATGGTCAAGGTCGTTCTCCTCAAAAAATGCTTTGATATGAAATTCACCTATCGCGAAAGCGCCTTCGATGACGCATTTTTTTTGCTGGTTAAAAAAATATTTGCTTTCGGCACGCTGACCTAATATCAGCGAAAGCGCACCTAAAATTATAGATTTACCTGCCCCGGTCTCGCCGGTCAGTATATTTAGTCCCCCGGCAAAGCTGATCTCCAGGTTATCAATTAAAGCATAATTACTAATACTGAGCTTTTTGAGCATAAAAAAAGTATCCCCGTTATTGAGGATACTAAATTACAAATTCGCGTGTATATTAACTGACCTTATTTACCCGAAGATGTAGTATCGGTTTTGTAATGCATGTCTTTCATCAGGCTTTTTAGCTGTAACCGTATTTTTTCCTGGTGCTTTTTAAATTCGGCGCTGTTGCGGTAATTGGTTAACGCCAGCTGCGCTTTTTTAAGGTTTTCTTTAGCCTGCAGCATCTCCGGGCTTTTTTGCTGATCGCGCATACGGACGCTTAATTTGCGTATCTCTTCGGTTTGTTGTTTAACGGCTGGGTCCTGGTACATTTTACGCATCTCGGCGCTTGTTTTGTTGATATCATCCCGTAAGGCTTTGTAAGTATCGCTCTGGTAATAAGCGTTCATTTGCTTGCTTAGCTCCCTTATCTCGTCCTGGTCCTTCTTCATTTCGGCGCTATTGGTCAACTCCGTTAATTGCGCAACCGCTTTTGACAGTTCTTTGCGGTCTTTTTCATAGACGCCGTCTTTTGTACCTACTTCTTGCTGTACCAATTTGCTTTGCAGCTCCACTATTTTTTGCAAACGTTTAGCCTCATCGCCGTTATAGGTTTTTTCCATGGTCTTACCAATGGCTTCCATGCGTTTTTGCAGGTCTTTCATTTTCGGATCGTCGTTCATCTTTTCAAAAACACGGGTTTTCTGTTCAACCGAGTCTTGCAACCTTTTCATTTCCGGGCTGTTGTAAAAAGAGTCTAATATTTTTGATCTGGCCTCCATTTCTTTTTCGATGGCAGCAAACTCACCGCTGCGGTAGTATTTCTCCATCGCCTCGCCGCGTTTTGCAACATCAGCCTCCAGTTTCTTTAGTTTTGGGTCATCATCTACACCTGTCATGTAGTTAATATTAACATTGCCGTTGCGGGAAACTGTTTTGACACTGCCCGCTTTTTTACGTGTTGTAGCGACCGTTTTTTTGGTTTTGCCTACTTTTTTTACGGTATCGGCATGGGCGGTTGTAATGCCGGGCAACTCAACCGGGTTTACAATGATCTTGCCATTTTTAATTTCGGGGTTTAACCAGGCAATGGTGCCTAAGCTGCCCGTAAGCAGAAGTATAGCCACCAGTATATGGCGAAAGTTGTTGACTTGTTTTTTTGTTTCCATAATGCGTTTGATGCGGTTTAGTAAAAAATATTTTTTGCCTGTGGCGGCCAATGCCAGCTGCCATTGGGTTTGCCTCATTTCTTCGAGTTGTAGTAAAGCGTGCGCGTAAACCAGCGGCTTGCCGGTAGTTTGCAGCACCAGGTCATCGCAGCAATGCTCGCGCTCTTTATAAATAATGCGATTTATGAGTTGGGTAAAGGGGTTGAAAAAGAATAGCACCGCTACTATTTGCTGCAATACGTTGACCAGGTAATCGTTACGGCGCACGTGCGCCATCTCGTGCAGCAGGATGGACTCGATCTGCTCCGCCGAAAACTGTGTGACCACGGTCACCGGTAATATGATGGTTGGTTTTAAGTAGCCGATGATGCAGGGTACATCAACCTGGGCACTCATAAAAACGTGCACTTTTTTGGTCAGGTCGATCAGTTTGGCCAGTTCGGCGGCTCTTTTTTGCAGTGCAAGGGTATCTGCAAAACTGCGTTTGATGTTGGTCAGTTTGCGCCATCCCCATAGTAAACGCGCCGAGTTGATGCTGATGCCGATGAGCCAAAAGGCAACGAGATAGGGCATGTAAGTATCAATGTTAAAGGCCGCGCTGGCTGCCGGCGTGCTTAACGCCGATGCCGCATGGTGCAGCGGAATATAAGGTAGTGCATCTGTAGCGCTACCTGCCAAAGGTTGTACCAGCGGATGTTTACCGAACTCGATAAAGAAAGTAATAACGGGCCATACCACTGATGCGGCCAGGGCGAATAAACCTGCGCCATATTTAGCGGTGGATGTTGCGGCGGGGGTAACCGCTATAAAGATGCGCAGCAAGGCGTATAGCAATAATCCCTGCCAAAGGGAGTGCAACAGGGTGATGCCAATAACCTGACTCAGTTGATCGAATTGTGTTTCCATGGCGGTTACTTTTTAAGGTTGTTTAATTGGTCGAGGTATTGTTTGATGGCTTCTATCTCTGTTTTTGATGACTGATGGTTACCCAAAGCCTGCATGACCAGGTTAGCTGCCGAGCCGCCAAAAACGTTGGTGATCATTTTGTCCAGGTAATGCTTTTGGGCTTCCTGCTGGCTTACCGCTGCTTTGTAAATATGTGTGCGGTTGGTGGTGTCGCGCTCGACCAAACCCTTTTCGGCCATGATCTGCATGAGTTTTAAGGTGGTGGTATAACCGGCCTCTTTATTAAGGGTCAGCTCTTCGTGCACATCTCGTACGGTGCAGCTTTGTTTTTCCCAAAGTATCTGCAATATCTCTAACTCGCTCTCGGTTGGTTTGATGTCCATATCTTCTATACGAATATTTTCGTAATCCAAATATATACGAAGGATTTCGTAAATGCAAATAAATTTGTTGAATTAACATTTTTTAACTATATTGTAGCTGGTAATGAGGTTGATAGAAGCAAGAGACAAGAATCAGGGTGCAGAAAGTATGCGGAAAATACCGACAAATACCACCCTGTTTTTTTGTAGCGGTTGCAGTAGCAGGGGCAGTTGTATCAAGTAACTAGTATCAAGTAGATAAACAAAAAGAAAATACCTGATACTCGCGGCATGATACTTTTTAAGAATACCGACAAATACCCCCTGTTTTAAGTAGCAAGTAATTAGTATCAAGTAGCTAGGCCGAAGGAAATACTTGATACCTGATACGTCTTTGAAAATACCGAAGAATACCGATGTCTTCTAATTCTTCTGCAAAGCCTGGTATTTATTGCCGTTTGATGGGTCGGCGGCCATTAAGATGTTGTAGGCGCTTACCTTTTCCTGCGGGGAGCCGCCGCCCAATATCGAAACAAACTCGTCGCACTTGGCGGTGAAAAACACCTGCGGTAACATGGCGCCCACGCTTTGACGGTCAACCTGTGCCAATAGCGGTATGGTATTGGTGATGGCTTTAAGCCCTGCTTCGCTACTGTTGGCCATTTGATCGAGCCCAAGGCGGTAATAGCTGTACATAAACTCGCGCAGCACCAGGTAGCGTTTGTTGTTCAGGTTTTCTGACAGCCAGTAGCGGTTAAAATTGCTCTCAAAAGCATTCCAGCCTTTGTTTGATGAGGTTTGGGCCGCATTTACAATGGTTTGGGCTTTGGTAAAGTAAGGGGTACCGCCAAATTTTGAAAACGAGTCGTAATCCAAACCCACTACAATGTTGGCGTAAAAAGCCAGTACCGATGTGAGGTTGCTTTGAAAGTTTTGCTCGTTAAAGTCCATCTGCTGGCCTTCGGTATATTGAAAATCAAAGTCCTTATCGTTAACGCTCAGTAAAGTGCTGTTGTAAGTTGAGCCATAAACCGGGCGGGTTGATTGTACCTGCAGCTCGCCGCTAAAGCTGCTGCTGCCATCCCATGATGTTACGTTGAGGATAAAGTTGCAATCTATCCGCTCAGCAGGTGTGATCTGGTCGGCGCTCCATTTGTGGCCGTTCAAAAAGTCTTTCATGGCATTTTCCAACACGGTAAAAATGCGTTTGTTGCTGGATTGTATCTTGGGCGAGAGTACCTGTACACGCGCGTTAATGTCCTGGGCACGCAAGGTAAGGGTACCCAGTATCAAAATTAGAAACGCGATGCAGTGGTTTTTCATTGGGTTATCAAATCTACAATCTTTTGGCAGATATCAGCCGCTGCTTCTTCTTTGCTTTTCAAACCAAAAGTAGTTTTATGCAGCTGCTTGTCAATAATGGTTATTTTGTTGGTGTCGGTTTTAAAACCAGCGCCGGCATCATTCAGCGAATTGAGTACAATAAAATCGAGGTTCTTCTTCTGCAGTTTATCAACCGCGTTTTGTTCCTCATCGTTGGTCTCCAGTGCAAAGCCAACCAGTATTTGTCCGGGCTGTTTGTTTTGGCCCAGCGTTTTCAAAATATCGGTGGTCTTTTTCAATTCGATGGTAAAAGTATCCTGTTGTTTTTTGATCTTTTGATCCGCGACAACGGCTGGCGTATAATCGGCAACGGCAGCGCTCATTACGCAAATTCGCGATTGGGTAAACTCCTTTTCGCAGGCATGCAACATATCAGCCGCCGAGGTTACGTTGATACGTTTAACGCTTTTGCTTTTGGTTTGTTGTGATGAGGGTCCGGAGATGAGTGTAACATCCGCGCCAATCTTAGCCATCTGGTCGGCTATTGCGAACCCCATTTTACCTGATGAATGGTTACCTAAAAAGCGCACCGGGTCGATAGCCTCGTAAGTAGGCCCTGCGGTAACTAACACCTTTTGATTAGCTAAGGGCAGGTTTTTTTTGAGATCGTTGGTGATGAACGCTACGATCCCTTCGGGCTCCGCCATGCGGCCTTCGCCAACCAAACCGCTGGCTAACTCGCCATAACCGGGCTGGATAAATATATTGCCGTAGGATCTTAGTTTAGCAACGTTTTTAATGGTAGACTCGTGTTTCCACATATCCAGGTCCATTGCAGGGGCAAAGTAAACGGGGCATTTGGCCGATAAGTAAACCGCGGTAAGCAGGTTATCGCAAAGTCCGTTTGCCATTTTGCCGATGGTATTTGCAGTGGCGGGGGCAATGAGCAGCATATCCGCCCAAAGGCCAAGATCAACGTGGTTATTCCATTCGCCGGTTTCGGGGTCAAAATAATTGACCATTACCGGTTTTTTGGATAAGGTAGCAAGGGTTAAGGGGGTGATAAAGCTGGCCGCATCGGCAGTCATTACCACTTGTACATCGGCACCAGCCTTAATCAGCAGCCTGATCAAAAAAGCAGACTTATATGCAGCAATACTGCCACAAATACCCAACACTATCTTTTTACCTTCAAGCATTAGACAAAAATAGGGTTTTACCCTGTTAATAAGGCATAAAAAAACTCCCTTACAGGGAGTTTAGTATTATAAAAGCCTTGGTCACCCTTTAGGGGGTTAGGGGGCTATTGCTCTTTGGCAGGATTGCGATAGTATATCTTGTTTTCCAGAAACTCCTGTACGGCTACCAGTGATGCTTTAGGCATACGCTCGTAGTGTTTTGATATCTCAATTTGCTCACGGTTTTCAAAAACCTCTTCCAGGTTATCGTTTGATGATGCAAATTCAGAAAGCTTTTGGTGCAGTTCTTCTTTTACATTGTTCGATATCTGGTTTGCCCTTTTTGACATGATCACGATAGACTCATAAATATTGTCGGTGTGAATATCCAACTCGCGCAGATCGCGGGTTATAGTACTGCTTGCTACAGCTGCTGGTTTGGTATTGTTCATATTATTGAGTTTTTGCTTTTTTAAGTGCTATTGAATCTTTTTGTGCTTGCGGAAGATGACTTTTCTCTTCTTCTATTTTTTTGTAAAGGCGTTGGTTGGTTTCAGCTTCGGCCAATATACGTTTAGTTTGTGCCAAACCATTCTCGCAGTCTTTTTTTAATTGCTCGGCTTCTTTTAAATACTTGCTTGCCGGGTAATGGTCAACAAATGCCTGGTAATAGCCAATTGCGGCGTTATAACGCTCGGTTTGGCGTATCTCATAACTGTTTTTAGCGTATAGATATTGTGCCTTTATGATCAGGAACTCCATTTCTTCGCCAAATTTAGTATCCGGATAATCGCGTAGCGAGTTATTGAACGCAATAACAGCCGATTGATAATCGCTGATGGTTAAGTACAATTTAGCGTTGGTGTATGATTTGATTTCCAGCTTATCACGCAGGTTTTGTATCAGTTTACTTGCTTCGGCAGTACGGTCGCTTTTTGGATAGTAGTTAATAAATAACTGTAAAGCATCAATAGCTTTTTGCGTATTGTCCTGATCGAGCGTATAATTAGGCGAATCCAGGTAATAACAGTATGCCGACATAAAGCGACACTCCTCGGTACGTGTACTATTAGGATACGTATCGGCAAATACTTTAAAATGGTACCTGGCCGATGTATAGTCTTTTAACTTGTAATGCGTATAAGCGTAATAGTAAAACAAGTTTTCGGCCTCGGCCTGTCCGCGATAGTGTTGCGTAAGGTCGTCAAACAGCTCAAGTGCTCTACTATAGTCTTTTTTATTATAGTAACGTATGGCTTCTTTGTATTTCTTAGCCAGGTCATTACTGGCCCTTAACTTCTCGTATTTGCTTTTACAACCCGCTAAAGCAACAATTAGTACAATTAATAAGGCCCCTATAAGGGGGATTTGTTTTTTAAACATTTTGCAAAGATATATCAATATTATAAATCAGTCAATTATTTATTTCGGTGCAAGATAAAGTTGTTGATTTTAGAAACCTCGGCCAGCACAGCTTTTTAACATCTTTTAACGATTATAGCGCGTTTTACCTTATATAGATGGTCAATTTTTATTTTTCTTTAAAAATCATCGGTACCTATATATAGTATGTAAAACCGCAATTTGACGGCTTTTAGTGTAAGATAAACACTAAGTGGAATTTTTATTTAAAATTATTCGTGCTGATTTGCAGCTGGTTAAACACAGGTGCTCATAATTTTATTAGCAGGTATTTGCTTAATTGATAAATGTGCATACCTTTGCAGCCCGCAAACGAGGTAGCGGTTGTTCTGAAAAGGAAATGTGAGAGAGAAAAGAAAGTGAAAAAACTTTCAAAATAAATTTGGTAGGAAAGCAAAACATTGCT
>Ga0206971_10287_pt1 | contig 15565 bp, 14 predicted proteins | sample Alteio_BWOrgHeat_85_FD_152917 | JGI IMG/M metagenome (GOLD analysis project Ga0206971, IMG submission 152917) | Enriched cells from forest soil in Barre Woods Harvard Forest LTER site, Petersham, Massachusetts, United States -... | ecosystem: Environmental > Terrestrial > Soil > Temperate forest >...
GCTATTCCACCTGTCATTGGTGTCACGTGATGGAAAAAGAGTCTTACGAAGACCCAGCAGTCGCCGCGCTGATGAACCAATACCTGGTCAATATCAAAATCGACCGCGAAGAGCGGCCCGACGTCGACAAGATCTATATGACGGCTGTCTCCGCCATGACCGGTCAGGGAGGATGGCCGCTGAATATGTTTCTCACCCCAGAGCTAAAGCCAATTTTTGGCGGCACGTATTTTCCGCCGGCCGCCAAGTGGGGACAGCCAGGCTGGAAAGATGTCGTCACACAAGTGGGGGAATCCTGGCGCGACCCTGAGAGCCGGACAAAAATGCTGGAGGCGGCATCTAATATTACCGAAGCGCTGAAAAAATACACCGAGGGGTCACGCGATCCAATCCAAGCCCAATCGGGTTGGTTGGATCAGGCTTTTCAAGCGTTTAAGTCGAGCTATGACTCCGTCTATGGCGGCTTCGGGGCGGCTCCTAAATTTCCAATGCCTGTCTATCATAATTTTCTTCTTCGCTATTATGCGAGGGTATTGCATTCTGTGCCTCTCCATGCGCAGGAGGCGCTGAACATGTCCCTTCAAACGCTGCGCTCAATGGCCAGGGGGGGTATCTACGATCATTTGGGCGGCGGCTTTGCGCGTTATTCGACCGACGAGCGTTGGCACATTCCGCATTTTGAAAAGATGTTGTACGACAACGCTCAATTGGCCGTCAATTATCTGGAAGCCTACCAGATCGTGCATGAAGAGGATTTGAGGCAAGTGGCGGAAGAAACCCTGCGTTACATCCAACGGGATATGACCCATCCGGACGGAGGATTTTATTCTGCAGAAGATGCGGACAGCCAGGCTGACGCGAATGATGCGGAGAAAACCGAAGGCGCCTTCTACGTGTGGACCCAGAAGGAAGTTCTTGACATTCTAGGCCCGGAGGAGGGAGCAGCATTTTGCGCCGTTTTTGGCGTCAAACCTGATGGCAACGCGCAGTCCGATCCGCATGGAGAATTCGTCGGTAAAAACATTCTTTTTCGACATAACACGAGCCAAGCTTTTACGGAGGCCCGAGCCAAATTGTTTGCGGTGCGCGCGAAACGACCGAGGCCTCATTTGGACGACAAAATAATCAGTGGCTGGAATGGCCTTATGATTTCAGCCTTTGCAAAAGCATCTCAAACGTTATCCGATAATACTTATCTTGAATCTGCCGAGCGTGGAATGCGCTTTCTTAAGGACAACGTTTATGACCCGAAGACGCATGAGCTCTATCGTCGGTGGCGGGACGGTGATCGACAGGAGAAGGGAATCTCAGACGATTATGCGTTTGTGGTTCAGGCGTTGTTGGATCTCTACGAAGCAGACGCCAAGGTGGAATGGATCGAATGGGCCGTGGAGCTGACCGATGCGATGATCCAACGCTTTTACGATACCGATCGCGGCGGATTTTTTATGACGGCGGCCGATCAAGATGAACATCTTCTGTTGCGGATTAAAGAGGACATGGACAACGTTGAACCCTCGTCTAGTTCCGTGGCGGTGCTGAATCTGTTGCGTCTCGTACAGTATACAGACCGACAGGATTATCAAGAGATCGCGGACAAAACCCTGCGTTCATTCGGAGCTCATTTGCAAGAGTCGCCGCGCGCGCTTCCCCAGATGCTGGTGGCCCTGGATTATGCCCTCACCGACCCACGTCAGATTGTCATCGTCGGAAAACCCGAGGCGCCAGATACCCAAGCCATGCTTCAAGCCCTGCACGCCAATTTCACTCCGGTTAAAACACTGATCATGATGGATGTCCGGGAATCATCATCGTTGCTGATGAAATGGCTGCCATTTCTTTCAGGGATGAAGGCGATTGACGGAAAGGCTACGGCGCATGTTTGTATTCATCGCTCGTGCAAACAACCGACGACGGATCTGAAGGAATTCGAATCTCTATTAAAGTCCTTATAAAAATATGTTCTATGAGGGATTGCGGGTTTCTTCTTTGAGGACTTGAAGAGGTTTGCCGGGCAGGAGTTGAGTGAATAGGGATTGAGCGCGTTTTTTAATGACATCAAAATTCGAACGTTCTGGGATGGGTACTGTTTTGCGGCTGTTCTTCAGCTTGAGCGTGAAAAAGTTGATCAGACGGCCATCTTGTTCAAAGCCGAAATGAAGATGTGGCCCAGTTGAAAGTCCTGTAGAACCCACATAGCCGATTACCTGCCCTTGCCGCACGTGCGCCCCGACGTGAATCCCCTTCGCGTAACTTTGCAGATGGCCATAGATCGACACATAACTTCCAGAGTGACGCACCCGGATCTCGTTTCCTAAGCCGCCTTCCCACCCTTTAGCGATGACGACTCCATTGGCGATGCTGGACGCGGGCGTGCCAAAAGGCGCCGCATAGTCGATGCCGTGATGAGGTCTGTAAAACTTTAATATCGGGTGATAGCGGTGCTCCGTGAAATAGGAGCTGATGCGCCGATAGACAAGCGGCGCTCTCAAGAATTCGCCGCGCAAGGAATTGCCCTCGTCATCGTAATAATCGCCAGCCAAAGGGAATGCGGAAAGCGTGCCCTTTCCTTTATTCGTATAGGATGCGCCCAAGATCTGTTCATCTTTGATACCGCCATTGGCGGAAAAGCGCTTCCAAACTAGCTTATAGGTGTCGCCTTGCCGAGGTTCGGTCAGAAAATCCATGCGCCAGCTGAATAGCTCGGCGAAACGGACGATCATCTCAGGAGGCACCCCCTGGGTTTTCATGGCATCCCACAACGATCCCTCAATTTGGCCCGTCACACCGACGATGGTTTGCGCGGCAGCGGCCTTTTGAGTAGCCGCCGAAAAGATTCCGGCTGTGGTGCGATTGACGGTATAGGATTGAAACGGATTTGGCCAGTATGTCATTTTGATGAAGTGGCCAGCCGTAGAACGGATAATTTCATAGCGATCACGAGCCTGACTTAGACGAGGATTGAAGATGGGTTTTATCGTGCGTTCAACCTGGGCGGATTCCAAGGGGAGAACGCCGGCTTTGCCCAGAGATTGGGACAATGAACCCTCCAGCCCGATTGTTCCCGTCGATATGAAGACCTGAGGGATGGGGGTGTTAGACAAAATTGGCTGATTCTGCTCCCGGCAAGCCGGAAGGGCAATCAGAAGAAGCCAAAGGGAAGCTACGCGCATTTAAATTTATCCTATGAAATCAGCGGAACAATTCCTATTGAAGAGACGTCAAATGTCTGCTATCAGTTCAATTGACTGTCTTTGACTGAAGAGATAGACTGTTGCGATAAACGATTGATATCCTTGGAGGTAAGACCTTGAAACGATCGATTGGACTCCTTAGTTTGGTCACTCTCTCCGGACTTTTTGGCTGCAGCAGCAGCAAAACCTACGTTAAAAAAGGCGAAATCGATAAAACCATCAATCAACAAGCGGAAAGCTCACGCTATATTGAAGCGTTAGGGATCGGAGCTGCTGATTCCACGCTGACCAATACAACTCAGCGTCGAGCTACCTCCCGGGATGCGGCCATCGTTCAGGCTCAGTATGAAATGCTTTCCTATGTAAAGGGTGTTCAGCTCGAAGGCGGAATTACGGTTGAAAAGGCCATGGAAACGGATTCCAAGTTGGAGAGCTATCTCAAGCAGGTCATCAAAGGCGCCGAAATTGTTAAGAATGAATGGACCAATGATGATGGCTGCGTCGTCACCCTCCGGCTAGACAAAAAGAAGCTTTCAGACGCCGGCCTAAAACTTAAATCATGAGATTCAAAGCCAGTCTTTCCGGTGTATTGGCCGGTGCGCTTTTAGTCGCCGGCTGTGCGACATCGACGCGCATTAAAAAGACTCAGGGCGAAGAAGGCGAAATTGTCGTTGCCGAAGGCATTGCCCCTTACAGAGCCGATGACCTGCCAGGAACCAAAGCTGCTTCGTTAGCGGCGGCGCAGCGATCGGCTGTTGAACAAGTTGTCGGCGTCTACGTAAATGCGAAGACGCGCGTGGAAAAAGCGGTTGCCATTGAGCAAAGCATTCTCGCAAAGACGTCCGGGTACGTGAAACGTTACGAAATTCTCAGCCAGGCTCAGGATGGCGAATGGTATAAGACGAAAATCCGCGCCTTGGTTTCCACTCAGCAGTTGCATCAGGATCTGGACTCATTAGGTTTATTGAAGCAGCCCGAAGTCGGTTATCCACGCGTCGCTGTTCAGCTCCAGGAGTTTATCGGCGAGACGGAAAACAAAGACGGTCATGCCCAACATGCGCTGACCCAGGCGCTCCTCAATAAAGGATTCAAAGTCGTGAATGTCCCGTCCTCCGTTAATCCGGACGAAGACCCGGTCGAAGCCGCAAAAACCATTAATCATGCGACAGCGGATCTTTTAATCGCCGGTATGGCTCGGGCACAAAATCTCGGCTATGACCATGCATTAGGAGGGATGTCTTCCTATCGAGCCGCGGTCACCTTCCGGGTTCTGGAAGCGGGATCGGGCGAAGTCATGGCAACGGTATCCCAGGTCGCCAGCGGATTGGAAGCGACGCCGAGTCTTGCCGCCGGCAAGGCGCTCGAGAAGGCGGGAGAGATTGCCGCCAATGATCTTGTCAACTTGCCGACAGAATTGTCCCAGCGTTCGCACGTGGACCTCACCATCTCGGGGTTAAAGAGCTTTGATGTGCTGTCGAAGTTTGAATCGTCGCTGACGTCGCAGGCAGGCGTCAAGGATCTCTTTTTACGATCCTATTCTCAGGATTCCGGTGTCGCCTTACTGGATGTTCTTCTCGATCAAATCAGTCCACAGGAGCTGGCCGATAAAGCTGTCAAAATCGGAGGATCCGATTGGTCGGTTTTTCAGGTCTCCGGTCGAGCCGTTCAAATATCCGCTTCACAGGCCGGACACTGATTGTGATCCGTGCGTAGAGCTGGCCTGGCGATTTGTTTAGGCCTTCTGATTGGATGTGCCGGTTCGCAGGTGTATGTTTCCGGAAAATATGCGGTGTCCGGAAAAGTGGCCGTCCTGCCGATGTCCAATGAAAGCAATGATCTGGATGCCCCGATCTTTTTACGCAAACTTCTTTGTGAAGGCATGACGCAGCGGGGCTTTTACGTCCTTTCACCGACGGAAATCGATGCGCAGCTCAAAACGCAGGGATTTACGGATGGGGGTCAGCTGCATGCCGCCACGCCGCAAAAGCTGGGGGAATGGACGGGCGCGGACACTTTGCTCTACAGTACGATCGAGAATTTTGATTACATTAATGTTGGCTTCTACAGCCAGCGACGGGTGAAGATACTGGCCAAGCTGGTGGATGCAAGAACCGGCGAGCGACTTTGGGAAGCGGAACGCGACGGAACGACAAGGCTGTTTGCCACAAATAAAAAGCAAGCTGAAGATCTCTTTGCCGCGCAGCTGGCTGTGAAAGCTGTTGAAAAGATGGCACATATGCCGCTTCAAGCTGAATCTCGTCTGGCCGTCTTGAGGCTGCTGAACTCATTGCCTCGACGATAATAAATGACTGAGGAGAAAATTGCTATGAAACGAACCTTAAGTATTTTGATGATCTTGGCGGTCAGCGGATGCGCCCCCACCACCAGCGTCAAGCAGAAACAAACGATGACCATTGAGAAGCCAAAGGGAATGGTCGCGCTTAAGCGCCGCATCGGCGTCGTCGATTTTGAGAACAAAACTACCTACGGCGCCAATCGCCTCGGAACCTCCGCCTCGGACATTCTGATAACGGAGTTGGCCAAGTCCGGCAAATTTATCGTCGTGGAACGCGATAAAATGGACAAGTTGATGGCCGAACAAAAGCTCGGAATGACCGGAGCCATTGATCCGAACACGGCGGCCAAGGTCGGAAAGATTCTCGGCTTAAACGCCATCGTTACGGGGTCTATTTCTCAGTTCGGAGAAGAGACGGAAGGCTCCGAATATCTAATTACACAATCCAAGAGCCAGGTAGTAAAATGTACCGTAGATATCCGGGTCGTGGACGCGGAAACCGGGCAGGTTCTGTATGCCGACTCCGGGTCTGGATTAAGCAAGAAACATACCGGAGGCGTTCTGGGGTTAGGGACCCGAGCTGGATATGACGAGACACTTGAAGGCGATGCCCTGCGTGCCGCGATTGTGAAGTTTACCAACAACATCGTCGAGCAGGTGGAAAAGAAGCCCTGGAGCTGCCGCGTCGCGGATGTGGATGGTCAGAATATTTATTTGAACGCTGGCAGTGATTCCGGCCTTCCCGTCGGTTTGAAGCTGATTGTGTTGCGAGCCGGCAAAGTGATCAAGGATCCGACTTCCGGACTGGTCATCGGCAACGCCGAGACCAAGATTGGTGAAATGAAGGTCGTCCGGTACTTCGGAGACGATGGATCCGTCGCGGAATTAAAGAACGGTTCCATGCCATCCGCCGGCGACGTAGCACGGTTGGATGAATAAAAAGAGCGATTTCGCCTCTAAGTAGATGAGGACATATTTAAAAGGAGCTACCCATGTCAAAAGATGAACGGCTAAAAGCACTCGAACTCGCGCTCACCCAAATCGAAAAGGATTTCGGGAAAGAAGCGATCATGAAAATGGGCGACAAGTCCCTGAAAGTAGCGGTTGAGGCGATCCCGACCGGAGCGCTTCCTCTCGATATTGCCATCGGCGTGGGGGGAATCCCTCGCGGACGCGTGGTCGAAATCTATGGACCGGAATCGTCGGGGAAGACGACGCTCACGCTGCATATGGTCGCCAATTCGCAGAAACAGGGCGGAGTCGCGGCTTTTATTGATGCCGAACATGCGATGGATCCCATCTACGCGAAAAAATTGGGCGTCGATACGGACAATCTCCTCATCTCTCAGCCGGACTCCGGCGAGCAAGCTCTCGAAATTGTCGAAACGCTCGTGCGTTCCGGCGCTGTCGATATTATTGTGATCGACTCCGTGGCGGCGCTCGTTCCCCGCTCTGAAATCGAAGGGGACATGGGTGATCAGCAGATGGGAATGCAGGCGCGTCTCATGTCTCAGGCGCTGCGAAAGCTGACTGGAGTCTTGTCAAAATCCAAGACCAGCTTGATCTTCATTAATCAGCTTCGCCAAAAAATCGGTGTGATGTTCGGGAACCCCGAGACGACGCCCGGCGGACTTGCGCTCAAGTTCTATTCTTCGTTGCGTCTTGACATTCGTCGCATTGAATCCATCAAGTCTGGCGATCAAGTCGTCGGCAATCGCATCCGCGTCAAAGTCGTGAAGAATAAGGTGGCGCCCCCTTTCCGCCAGGCAGAGTTTGAAATGTATTACGGCGAAGGTGTTTCCCGAGAGGGCTGCCTCTTGGATGTAGGTGTTGAAGCCGGCGTCCTTGAAAAGACCGGGTCCTGGTTTCTGTGGAAAGACGAACGTCTAGGGCAGGGTCGTGACAACGCTCGGGCCTATCTAAAAGACCATCCGGAACTTGCCAATAAGCTGGAGGCCGAGCTGCGCAAGAAATACTTCAATCCTGACCCAGTTCCAGTGGTAGCGACGGCTGCCAAGCCAGAAATTAAGGAAGCGAAAGAATCCAAAGAAGCGGCGGCTCCCAAGCGCTGAGAGCGTCTGTGAGGACGCCAGAGCTGCCGAAAGCCAGTCAGGATCTTCTCGAGGCTTTTCTGCAGCATCTGCGCGTCGATCGCGGTGTTTCGCCGCGAACCTTGATCAATTACCGGATTGACTTGGTGCATTTCCTCGAATACCTGGCGAAGTCGTCCAAAGATCCTCTGAAAATTGCTCGAGAGGATCTGACGGAATACCTCTGGTTTCGCAAATCGGCCGGGATGCAGCCTGCTTCGATCGGACGGTATATGGCGACACTTCGGGCTTTTTACCGGTTTCTCCTGGTCGAAGAAAAAACGCAGATGGATCCGGCCTCCCTCCTGCACAGCCCACGTAAAGCCGAGCGTTTGCCTCGGTATCTGACGGTCGAAGAAATCTCCCGACTCATGCTTGCGGCGGGTTCAACCAAGGCGCGCCAAGTTCGTCTGCGCGCCATGCTGGAATTGATGTATGCGGCAGGCCTTCGGGTCAGCGAGTTGACCGGCGTGCGGATGGATGCGATTGATCTTAAGGTTGGTTACGTACGCGTTTTTGGCAAAGGCGGCAAGGAGCGGGTCGTGCCGATCGGCGAGCGTGCTCGTCTGGCTGTTCAGGGTTATCTGTCGCAGCGACCCCAAACCCCGGCTTCCGTCAAAGTTCTGTTTGTGTCGGATCGTAAACGGGCCATGAGTAACGTTCACTTCTGGCGATTGATTCGCGACGCAGCCATTAAAGCGAATATTCGCAAAGCCGTTAACCCGCATGTGCTGCGCCATTCCTTTGCCTCTCATCTGGTTCAAAATGGCGCCGATCTGCGCGCCGTGCAGGAAATGCTCGGGCACTCCTCGATCGCCACGACGCAGATCTACACTCATGTGAGCCAGTCTCATCTTCAGGAAGCCCACAAGAAATACCACCCGCGGGGCTAATGTCTTTTTCTGCGAAAGATCGTCTTAAAGCCCTAGATTCGATCCTGACGAATCCGCCGGAGTTGGTCATTGTGGGAGGCGGCGTAGTGGGGTGCAGCGTTGCAGCGCACGCCTCAACTCTTGGATTAAACGTCCTTCTGCTCGAGAAAGAGGACCTCGCCTCTGGTGCGAGTGGCAATTCGACCGGTCTGGCACACGCCGGCCTGCGTTATCTCGCACAGGGGCGTATCGGATATGTTTTTCGTGAAGGCCGGGAGCGTCATCGCCTTCAGGAACTGGCGCCGCAGTGGGTGAGCCCGTTCAATTTTGTTCTTCCCGTCTATAAAGGCGATCCTTACAAATTCTGGATGGTTCGTCTGGGGACTCTCCTGTATGACGCGCTCGGATGGATCGATGAATGGTTGTCGCATCGGCCACTCGTGCGTCGGCATCACGTGTTGTCCGAAGAGGATGTGAAGGGGCGCATTCCCGGGATTAAGGTCGAGGGATTACTCGGCGGCATTGAGTACTTTGTCGATGCCAGACTTCAAGATGCGCGATTTACATTGGGTTACGCCCAGCAGGCCGCCCGCCATGGGGCACGAATTATTACTCACTGCGAAGTCCTCGCCGTCGATGCTTCCGACTCGAATCTGAATCGAGTCGTGGTGCGCGATCAAGTGACACAGAAAACCTTCGAATTTAAAACCGCTTTGGTCTTAAACGCGGCGGGAGCCTGGATCGACAGCGTTCGTCATGAAGCAGAGATCTCCGGAAACCTTTTGCAAAACAGCAAAGGGATTCATCTCGTGGTCGATTCTATTGCCAGTACGCCCCTTATCCTGTCCACGCCAGTAAAAGATAAAGTCTTTTTTGTCATTCCAATCGATTCGGAACGCAGCCTCGTCGGCACGACCGACACCCCAGTGTCTGAATCGCCGGATGCTGTGCGGCCGCAAGAGCGGGACGTCATGGAACTGCTTCAGTTGCTTTTCCATTTCTTTCCGTATTTGAAACAGGGGCCGAACCTTCTCGATGCCATAGAATCGTACAAACAGGTCCATGTCCGCGATGTTTATTGGGGAATCCGTCCGCTCCTGCGGCAGGGGAAATCAACTTTGAAGGCGTCGCGAGAACATAAACTTGTCAAAGAGCAGGCGCGCGTATGGTCATTGCCGGGGGTCAAACTTACGGCGGCGCGCGCGGCAGGGTTTGAAGCCGCTACGGAAGCCTGGGCTTTTCTTCGGCAGGCGGCGGCCTTGCCTTCAGTTACCTGGGATTCGTTACCGGGGGGGGGAACTATGGGACCTCGAGCGCTTCATGAGCGATGCTCAAAAGAAGTTTAAGCTCGGCGCGCATTCCGAGGAGTTGCTGCGCTATTTGATTTCGGTTTATGGAACGCGCTATGTGGAAGTGCTGCAATGGTCGCAACGAGAAGACTTGTACGGCGAACGGCTTCTTCCCGAAGAGCCTTGGATCTACGCGCAGGCCGCGTATGCCGTTCATGAAGAGCTGGTGCTCACTCTCAACGATCTGGTCTGGCGAAGAACCAAGTGGGCACATTACCGCGATCTTCCGCCGGAAGTCCTAGAGACTTTAGCCAAGATTCTGGGACAGCTCCTGTCCTGGTCGGAAGATGAGCGACAAAAGCAACTCTTGGATTATCAGGCCGAATTCAAAAAACACCGTCTCCCATGACTTCCCCGATGCAAAAAGCTTCGGAGCTAGTAGCTCATGCGGCCTCCATTTGTGTTCTGACGGGCGCAGGCATCTCCGCTGAAAGTGGCATCAAGACATTTCGTGACGCTGGCGGTCTTTGGGAAAACCATTCGATTGAAGCCGTGGCGACCCCCGAAGGGTTTGAGCAAAATCCTCGTCTGGTTTGGGAATTTTATAACGCGAGGCGAAAAGCCGCGAAGGTCGCTAGTCCGAATCCTGCGCATCTGGCGCTTGCCCGGTTGGAACAAGGCCGACTGCATCGCGCCAAGCAGAAACCCACGGCAACCAACGGTCATGGAAAAGCGCATCGGCAGCCCCAGCCGATAACGATTTTAACGCAGAACGTCGATGGTCTTCATCAGCATGCAGGTAGTCAGAATGTGGTCGAACTGCATGGCAGCGTCTGGAAGGTTCGGTGTACGCGATGCGGCGCGATCTCGGACGACCATCCTGTGGAACTTCCTGTACTTCCTTACTGCAGCGCCTGCGGCGCGCTTCTTCGTCCGCACATTGTCTGGTTTGGGGAAAGTCTCGACCCCGGAGTTCTGGATGCCGCGGAGGTGGCTGTTGAAGAATGTGATCTATTTCTCGTGATCGGAACTTCCGCGGTCGTTCAGCCCGCCGCCTCTTATCCCTTCATCGCAACTCGACACGGCAAACCCGTCATCGAAGTGAATAAAGAGAAGACTCCTGTCTCGGCAATCGCGACGGTGTCGCTTATTGGACTTGCAGGCGAAATTCTTCCGAAGATTGTTTGACGGCAGATCTGCTGTTAGCTGTATTTTTTGAGGAGCATCGCCCCTCCAAGTCCACCGGCAGCGCATGCGGTAGAGAGGGCATAGCGGATATCAGGATCGCGTTTCATCTGGTAGAGAGCATTCAGCACAATTCGGGTGCCGGTGGCAGCTAGGGGATGGCCGAGGGGAATCGATCCGCCGTTGGGGTTTAATTTGCCATCCTTCCACTTACTCTCCCAATGATGGCCATATTTTTTCTCGGCCCACTTTAAAAATGGAAAGACAGGTCGCAGCAAACGCTTCGTGAAGTTCGATCAAATCGATCTGGTCAAAGCTAATGCCGGCGCGCTCTAAGGCGTTGGCTGTGGCAAAAACGGGTGCAATGCCCATATGTGCGGGATCGATGCCCCAGTAACCCCAGTCGACAATCTCAGCCAGGATTTCGAGGCCCAATTCCTTTGCGCGCTTTTCGGAAGCGACAATGACGGCGGCGGCTCCATCCGATCGTGCGCAAGAATTAAACAAGGTCACGCTGGCCTGTGATTGCCCCTCGATGTATTTCTTGCCCAGGATGTATTCGCCATAGAGTTCATAAAAATGTTGAATGCTGAATCCCGAGCTGTCGAAAAGGACTGGAGCTTTTGACAGCATCTCGGGCTTTTTGACGAGGCTTTCGCGCAGATAAGGATATTCGTCCTTGGTGAGATAGGTTGTTCCATGCTCTTCCACCGGCGTCACGTGCGTATCGTAAAAACCTGAATTCTCCGCTGCCAGACAACGTCGGTAGGTTTCGAGCGCATAGGCGTCTTGGGATTTTCGATCAATCGAATACATTTGCGCGCAGACTTCCGCCGTAGCGGCCATATTGAGGTTACGGACAGGATCGTTTAAACCTTCTTCAATGCAGTCCACGACTCCGATCCCTTCATGATCTAAGAGACTTGCCCAATTCGCTCGAACGGTATCGAGTGATCGCAATTCCTTCATGCTGCGGTCGCCGCGGATGGCATAGGGGAAAGACGACATCGATTCGGTGCCGCCAGCAATATAGACATCGCCTTCGTTCATGACGATATGACGTGCGGCGGACGAAATCGCTTCCAGGCCCGAGACGCAATTGGCCTGAACGGTTACCGCATGCGCTTTTTCAGGGAGATGCGACAGAAGCACGGCGATGCGTGCGATATTCGGAGCATGACTTCCTTGCCCGACCCATCCCGCCATGACACCGTCGACCGCATGCGGATAAAGCGTGGTTTTGGCTAGGAGCGCGTTGATGGTCAGCATGAGCAGATGTTCGGGGGAAACGGCGGAGAGGCTTTTGGCAAAATGCCCAATGGGGGTCCGGATTCCCCCGCAGAGAACAACTTTGGTCTCGCGTGGTTTCACATTACGAGACTATCAGGAACATTTTGTGAAATCAAGGTAAATCGTAATTCAATCCGTATTGTCAGGGCGTGCGCCGCACGCCCCTACAACAACCATGAATACGGATTGTTTTCTTCAAGGTCGTTGTAGGGGCGACCGGCCGGTCGCCCTGTCAGATCAATTGTAGTGCCGCACAACGCGAATGACTTTACCCACAATCTCGGTATTTTCATCAACTGGAATGGGCTTATACTTCGCATTCTCCGGAGCCAGATGAATAATCCCAGGCTTTCGAACAAGCCGTTTAACAGTCGCTTCTTCTGACGACGTTCGAGCAACCACGATATCGCCATTCTTGGCGGAATTCTGCGGGCGAACGATGACCAGATCGCCATCCAGAATGCCGGCCCCTTCCATAGAATCGCCTTTCACCCGCAAGGCAAATAGTCCTTTGGGATCCGGCATCGGCGTGGACGTGAGAGCGCCTGAAGAACCTTTCGAGGTGGAAATGGGGTGTGTGACACTTTGCTCGGCGCCATGAATGCTGGACAAATAACCTTCTACCTGTTCAAAAGCCAACTGCGCCGGGCCGGCCGGAACGCGGCCGATGATAGGAATTCCAATTGCGCGTTGAGTAAGCAAGATACCGCGAGAAAGCCGTGGCTTAATCTCAATCAGTCCCGCCTCGGCCAGACTCTTGATGTGATATTGCACGGTCCCGATCGCACCAAACCCCATATGCTCCTGGATTTCCCGCAACGTCGGCGGCATCTGATGACTATCCAAAAACTCCCGAATGAATCGAAGAATCTTTTCCTGTGGTTTCATAAAAAGAAATATACCATACACCTGTACTAGATGCAAGCCCGTGACAAACAAATCACAGCTGTCCGGTTAAAACTACGGAATTCGCCTCCTGCTCGCTTACATCAAATTTCAGACGAAATATCGCTTCTCGCTGTTCTACCTTCATCGGCTCGTCCGGGAAACGTTGCTTGAACGCCTCTCGCTCATAGAACTGCTTGGGCTCAGAGAGGTCAAGCTTCCGAAGATCAGAGACAAAATTCTGCTTTGCTTTGGGTTCTAGGTGGGCAACCCATCGACAAGATATGTCGTATTATTGAAACTCGAAGCATTAAATGTTTCTGAGGAGGACGATTTATGTCTAAACGTTTAAATGTATTTTGGTTTGAATTATTGATGTGCATTCTGGTGTCTAGTTTAGTGCGATCAGCTAATGTTGACTATGCAACGTACACAAACCCCCAATTGGGAATTGAATTTTCCTACCCCAAGTCATGGCGTAATACTCCTCTCATGGCTAACAATGGCCGGGATGTCGCAGAATTCGATGGAGAGTTCGACAAATCGAGACGAGCACCTTCGCGGATCACTTTAGGTCTGGCTTTGAACTTGAAAAACAGCGACCTTGTAGAATACATCAGCGGTTATTGCGATACCTTCCATGGCAAAATAAGCGCTGTCTCGAAAGGCGAGATTCGAGCGGTCTTGTGCGCGGACACATGTCCCAATGGCGGCCACGATTACTATTTCATGCGCTCTGGAACTAAAAGTCCTGTATTCGTATTTTGGCTTTCAGGCGAAGCAGTTTCGCTTGAAGATCACCTGCTTTCTTCAATCCATTTCATAGGGCCGGATGGTTCGCCCATCCCGAAAAACTACCCCGACTACGGAGCCATGTTTCCAAGTAGAAATTCCCCAACGGCTATAGAACTTCGAAAGCTGCTGGGAATGTGAATGAGGGACCGAATTTTTCGGTTTTAACCGGACAGCTGTGCAAACAAATCAGAGCTGTCCGGTTAAAATCTAAAAAATGAATGGCTGTTTGTGCGCTTAACAAGAGGTGTTATTGGTGATTCTTATAGTGATTTAGGACCGGCTTAATCTCTTTGTAGAAGTTCCATTTCTCCCTAAGCGAGAGGAGTACTACGCTGGCAATGAAAAGAAAGAAAAGAGCAATGCCGGTAGGCCTCGCGTGTGGAGTGGACCAGGTTAGGTAGAGGGAAAGAGAACCCATTCCCAGCGCTAACAAACAACTCCATATCAATCCTTTTTTAAAATCATTCTGAACTTTCTCAATTTGCAAAAGCATTCGGGAGGGATCGTTTTGTTTTTTTGTGATGATTTCCGCTAAATGGGTTGCTGTCGGATTCTGCCATTCCTTTTCTGTCAGATAAACTTTGTATTCATTGGCGACCCATAAACAGAATTCCGTGACTTCTTTAGCCTGAGCATATCTACGGTTACGCGGGAAATAATTCCATAGCGGCTTTCCAGGGTCTATTTCGTTGGGGGGATCTCGATGTAGAATCCGTGCGGCAGTACCGACGATGGATTTTACTTTTTCGTCCATTGAGCCGACCTCCAATGTCTGGACGATTCTAGCCTACCTGAGCGTTCTTGACAAATCTCCAACAAGAGTTAGAACCCAAGACTAAGCTGTATTTTGTCCCGTACCCTCGGCAAGCGCGCATCATTCAGACCAAGCAAATCAATGAGGGAAAGGCTTCCCAGAAGTATTTCTCGGACAAGTCGGTGCAAGGAAAACATCGAGAAGCGATATTGGTCTGGAATTTGATATAGGCTGAGACCAGTATTCCCAAGTGATAATATAGACTTTGACAAAAGAAATTCATGGTGAGCGCTACCCAAAGAGAAGGCGGAGAACCAAGCAGGCAAACCATGTAACAGATGGGATCTCAAAATGAGAAAGATCAGGATCATGGAACATGTCTCGCTAGATGGCGTGATCTCGCCGCCCGGCGACAGCGAGTTCGCGCAAGGCGGATGGTCGGCGCCGTATCGAACTCCGGCTGGGGCAGCGGCCCTCTCCGAGGCACAGGGTGCGCGCTTCGATCTGCTGCTTGGCCGCCGTACCTACGATCTCTGGGCCGACTTCTGGCCGAAGGTTAAGGGCGGTCCGTTTGCCGACGGTCTAAACGCCGCGACGAAATATGTCGCGACTCATAGGCCGGAAAGCCTCGGATGGGGTCCGGTCGGGGACTTGGGTACGGATGTCATGGCAGGTGTTCGTCGCGTCAAGTCAACGGACGGGCCTGATCTGATCGTCTGGGGAAGTTCCACGTTGACGTCCGTGCTGCTCGAGCAGGGACTGGTCGATGAGGTGTTGCTGCTCGTTTACCCGGTCTTATTGGGCGAGGGTAAACGTTTCTTTTCGGACCGCGCTGACCCGCGCGAGCTCGCTCTCATCAGCACGAAGGCGACGTCCTCAGGCGTCCTCATCAATTCGTATCGACACGTCGGGTCG
>Ga0206971_10288_pt1 | contig 15554 bp, 12 predicted proteins | sample Alteio_BWOrgHeat_85_FD_152917 | JGI IMG/M metagenome (GOLD analysis project Ga0206971, IMG submission 152917) | Enriched cells from forest soil in Barre Woods Harvard Forest LTER site, Petersham, Massachusetts, United States -... | ecosystem: Environmental > Terrestrial > Soil > Temperate forest >...
GAATGGCACCAGTTTTTTGCCTTCAATTTCCTTCTCAAAATAATAGAGGGTATCGTCCATCAACATCCAGGCCGGGTGGTTGCAAATGATCTCCGCATTTTTAAACATGAACTCGATGCGCATGCCCTGGTACTTGATGGTGGGGAAATACCTGATCTCCTGCTCGTCGCGCCTGAAATGAAAAAGTACTGTAGCTGCTTCCGTCGCGATATGTAATTTACGTTCGGCAGGATAACCCTCCTTACTCATCAGGTAAAGTTCTTTAGTGGTGAGCAACGCCAGGGCTTCGGCCATGCGTTTTTCTATTTTCGGGCGGATGGTGTCAAAAAGCTGCTCGTTAAAAACTTTGGTAAAAAACTCGAAGGGCCTGATGGCCTTTTTATGAAACTTTTTTATCAGGTTGCCCTGTTCCATTTCTTCCAAAAGCTTCACCAGTTTTAGGTCAGTGTCGTCAAGGTAAGGCGAAAATTCTTTTGCAGTATTTGAGAATAAACGCTGGTGCGTCAATGAAAATTCGCCGTTGGGATTTAACTGAACGATGTGGGGCTCAATAACGTACGACAAGTATTCATGCCGGGCAATGGCATAAATTATCTGGCAAGGTTTACTGCTGTCGACGCGTAACATTCTAAATATTCAAAATATATTAGAAGTTACACTAACAAAAAATTCAAACGTAAAAAGAAATAGCTGTATGCCGAAATGTTTTAGGTTAAATAATTGTTAACACGGGTTATAATTATCAACTCATTGTTTTGTGGCCGGATCGGCAACCTTAAGTTCGCGGACAGTTGGCGGGTGGCGATCGTCCATCCTTGGCAGGTAGGTGCAGGCATTGTGCATTTTTAGTATGTCTGCCTCTAATGGCGGATCGACTATTTTTTTGCCTGAAGCGATTTTGCCACGCGGCCATTTTAACCTGAAAGCAAATGCTGCATTAAAGTTCGTGTCCATAAATGGATAAACCCATATAAAGTTTTCGGTTTTTCCATTGGTAAAAGTGCAGGTAATATAAGCCAACCAGCCGCCAAATGTGGCGCCCGGGGGATCTTTTTCGGTGATCATATACGTTTTCAAGGGAAGGCCTCTCCCGAGTATGCGATTCAATGCTGACAGTTCTGCATCCGGTAGTTGATAGGTGCTGTCGACAATACTGTTATCGTAACTATAAACTGCCTTTATATGTAGTTGCCCGGCTTCGTTTATTTCGAGATAACGGATTATAGCGAGTTCTTGATGCCCTTTGATCGTGTCAACTTTATAGTCAGCAATGATCAATTGCTTAAATGCAGGTTTTATAGCTTGTGCCCGCAGGCTGGTAAAGGTTGACAGTAGAATGCAGGCGAAAACAAGGCGCCGGAGGTTTATGGTATTGAACATGCGATAAAGATAATTTATTTGGCTAAATTCAAACCTTGTAAAACCAGTTTTTTGTATGCTGCCGTGAATAAAAAAAAAACCTTAAGCGATGACTAAGGATAAAGTTTACGATTTTATGAAACAGCATAAATTGGCTGTTTTATCAACTGTTTCTGCGAATCACGAACCTCAGTCGGCCTTAGTTGGCATTGCAGTTTCGGCGAATCTGGAGATTGTATTTGATACGCTTAAAACTTCCCGCAAGTATGAAAACCTTTTGCAAAACCCATGGGTAGCGCTGGTAATTGGCTGGGATGATGAAACGACCGTTCAATACGAGGGAATTGCCACCGAACTTGCCGGACCGGAAGACGACCGTTACCGGGAAATATACTACGAGGCATACCCTGATGGACGGGATCGCGCGATAAACTGGGCGGGATTGGTTCATTTTAAGGTAACGCCAAAATGGCTGCGGTATAGTAATTTTAATGAGCCGGTGGTGATTAAAGAGGAGACATTTTAACATTTAGGTTAATAATTGTTAAAAGTTTAGCGGGTGTGCGCCAATTGCTTATTTTTAGATTGTGAATTTATAATCGATCTCTAAATCAACAATATGCTGCAAAACTACTTCACAATAGCCTGGCGAAACCTGATCAAACGCAAGGCGTTTTCAGTCATCAACATATTAGGTTTGAGCATCGGCATCGCATTTACCATGCTTGCGGCCGCTTACGTTTGGGGTGAATACCAGGTAAATCGCAGTCTTAAAAATGCAGACAGTCAATATATTATTCAGAGCCGGTGGAAAGATCCCAATATGGGGATAGAAGTTACGTCTATTGCACAGCTGCCCAAAACCTTAAAAGAGACATATCCCCGCCTTGTAGCTAATTATTACCATTGGGATGCTATCTCATCTAATGTATCGAAAGGAGACATGCATTTTCGCGAAAGCATACAGATCGGCGATAGCACCCTGTTAAATATGTATGGGTTTAAGTTAGCAGCCGGTAATCCGAAAACGGTTTTCGCCAACCCATTTTCAACTGTAATCACGACAGAAATGGCCATCAAATATTTTGGCAAAACGGATGTGATAGGGCAAGCAATAAATATTGAAAGCTTTAACGGCACAAAGCACGACTTTGTCATCAGCGGTGTATTGGACGAAGTGGCCGAGAACACGGTAACCAGCGTAAACGGTTACAAAAGCAATTTTTTTATCCCGGCAAACAATGCTGCTTTTTTTGGCCGTAACCTGGATGGCTGGAGCAATGTGTACATGGTTTGCTATATCGAGCTGCAAAAAGGCGTGAAGCCCGGTGACCTGGTAAAGCCAATGCAGCATTTGATTAAACAGAATGCATCAGCGCAAATAAGTCAAAACCTTAGGCCTTATTTGGTGCCGCTGAAAACATTTTACCTGGATGCCAATGGCGGCGTAGTAAGAAAAATGCTTTACACCGTCTCGCTCATTTCGCTGTTCATTTTATTGATGGCCATTATCAATTTTGTAAATATTTGCATCGGCCACTCTTCCGCGCGCATGAAGGAAATGGGTATCAGGAAGGTTTTAGGCGGACTAAAAAAACAATTGATGTGGCAATTTCTCATCGAATCGACGCTTTTGGTGATGATTGCTACTTTGATCGCCCTTGTAATATATTTAGTTGCGCGACCATATTTTGGTGATATACTGGGTAAACCAGTCACAGGGCTTCTCTCATTCCCCGGATATTTTTATGGGCTGCCGTTTTTATTTGCGCTTGTGGTTGGTTTATTGGCTGGCTTTTATCCCGCGCTGGTGTTATCAGCTTTAAAGTCAGTCGACTCGTTAAAAGGAAAACTCAACACAGTGAAAGAGAGTGTGCTATTTCGCAAAAGTTTGGTCACATTCCAATTCGCAACAGCCGCCGTGGCATTTATTGCCGCCATAATTGTTTCGCAACAGGTCGGACTCTTTTTCAGCAACAACATTGGTTTTAATAAAGATTATGTAGTTTATGCCCAGGTGCCCCGGGATTGGTCGGCAAAGGGCGTGCAGCAAATGGAAACCCGGAGATTTCAATTGGCAGAAAATCCCGAAGTAACCACCGTATCCTTGTCTTACGAAATACCCGACGGCGGCAATGGTGGCGCCGGCCCACAACTTTACAGGGCAGGGGGCGATCCAAAAAAAATTGTTTCGACACAGCAATTGGTCACTGATAATCAATATGCGGAAACATATAAAATCCCTTTAAGAGCAGGCTCTTTCTTTACCCGTGCTTACACGCCGGGCGATTCGGCTAAGATCGTGATCAACGAAACAGCTGCAAAAGCATTAGGCTGGCGTGATCCTAAAGATGCTATCGGGCAATTTGTAAAAGTACCCGGTATGAATACGCTGTTTAATATTTGCGGCGTTACCAGCGATTTTCATTTTGGGTCGATGCAGCAGAATATCGGCCCGATCGTATTCATAAACGTAAATTTTGCGACCAATTACCGCTACCTTTCTTTCCGGCTGCAACCCGGGGATATGCAAAAAAGCATCGCCTCCCTGCAAAAACAATGGAGCACCTTAATGCCCGGTGCGCCGTTTGAATATCATTTTATGGACGAAGCGCTCCAATACCTATATCAAACCGAGATTCAATTAAAAAAAGCATCTTTTTTGGCTACAGTTATTGCTATTATTATCGTGATGCTGGGCGTTTTAGGCCTGATATCGTTGAGCATTCAAAAAAGGACGAAGGAAATAGGCATTCGCAAAGTCCTGGGCTCTTCCGTTCCGGGCATTATTAACTTGTTTTTAAAGGAGTTTTTGGCGGTGGTAGTAATTGCGGGTTTGATATCCTGCCCGCTGGCATACCTCATCATGCATGCCTGGCTTGATGGCTATGCTTACCGTATAAACATAAATGTAAAGCCCTTTGCGATACCGTTAATGTTGTTGACCATAATGACCGTTTTATTAATAACCGTGCAAACCATAAAAACGGCTTTGCGCAGCCCTGTGAAAAGTTTGAGGACGGAGTAACGAATATATGTGGTGGGGGAAGATTTTGATAGAGGTCAGAATAACATGGTTCGTTTTCTAAAAAGGCGATTTGCCAGTATAGAAGTACCCGGTTAAGTGTAGATTACTTCTTTTTAAGTTAATTTTCGGGATGGCCTGCCCTTTTTAAGATTTAGTTTATCTTTTGCTGTTTTTCAGGAAAGGGAATAACATTGTCATACTTATCGATGGACTTGTCGATAACATCAATAGGAACTTTCCTTTCATTTAATTCAGCTATTTTTAGGTTCTTCCTTCCGTTCATAATGCAACTATATTTCCACTTCCCCCTCAAACACCATCACCGCCGGTCCCTCCAAAAAAATATGGGTGAACTTTTCGCCATCGTAATTAAACCGGATATTTAAATCGCCCCCTAAAACTTTTATAGGCGTGTCGATCAACCCGCTTTGGTGGTTATGCCTTGCCATGGCCAGCGCCACAGCGGTAACGCCCGTGCCGCAGGCATAAGTTTCATCTTCCACTCCACGTTCAAATGTGCGCACAAAATAGCCGGTTCCATTCTGCTCAACAAAGTTGATGTTGATGCCTTCAGCCCTGTAGGTATCGTTATTGCGGATGGCATATCCATCACTATAAACGTCTTTATCTTTTAAATCCTCAGTTAATGTGACATAATGCGGCGAACCCGTATTCAAAACATAAGCCTCTCCATCTGCGGAAATTGTGTCCACATCGATCATCTGCAGACTCACCCAATCGCCGGAAGCTGAAATTTTGGCATAATGTGGCCCGTCGACTGCCAGGAACGTGGTTTCTGCGTCAATAATACCCAAATGTTTGGCAAATGCAACAATACACCGCCCTCCGTTGCCGCACATGCTGCTGGGCCGGCCGTCGGCGTTATAATACACCATTTCAAAATCGTAGCCGTCGCAGTTTTGCAGAAACAGGGCGCCATCGCCCCCTATGCCAAAACGGCGGTCGCACAGGCGGGAAATTAAGGCGGGGTTCCGATGGTCGACTTCGTTATTACGGTTATCCGCCAAAATAAAGTCGTTACCGGCGCCCTGGTATTTATAAAAATGTATTTTCATTTAAAAATCCGGCAATAATAAGCCCAACCCCAACCCCTCTCCAAGGGGAGAGGGGCTAAAAAAGCCGGGTAAAACTTTACAAAAGTACCCTTTGTTGCATATTTAACAATATTTAACAAAATATAGGATAACTTAGCATTGATTATGACGTCTATATGGTACTAAATTTGATAATTGAAAAATAAACTTAGAAAAGAAAAGAGTAATAAGATGAAAAAGTTTGGTTTAACATTATTAACAGCTTTTATCGGGGGCGCAATGGCTCTCGGCTCGTATAAACTCATCGAGGACAAATATACCGGCAGCATGAGTTTCGAAGACAAACAAAAAGTTTACCTGGCAAGCAACCATTATGTGCCGGCAACTACAAATGTGTCGTCAAGCGGGGCGCCTGATTTTGTGCAGGCCGCAGCCGAAGTGACACCGGCCGTGGTTTTTATCCGTACTACCTATTCAAACCGGGGTGCTGACGGTCAGCAAAGCCAGCTACAGCAAATGTTCGGGCAGATGTTTGGGCAGCAAATGCCCCAGCAGGCGCCCGAAATGGCTTCCGGTTCAGGGGTGATCATTTCACCTGATGGCTATATCGTAACCAACAACCACGTGGTGGATAAGGCCGTAAAGATAGAGGTGGTTACCAACGATCACCGCGACTTTAAGGCGAAAGTGATCGGCACGGACCCGAACACAGACCTTGCCCTGATAAAAATTGAAGGGCACGATTTGCCCATCGTAAGATTAGGCAATTCAGACAATGTAAAGGTGGGCGAATGGGTACTGGCTGTGGGCAACCCATTCCGGTTGACATCAACTGTTACTGCGGGTATCATCAGCGCAAAAGGGCGTAATATCGGAATTATCGGTTCGGAAGACAACCAGGATCAGCAAAATCCATTTGGGCGTACGCAATACCAGCAACAACCAAAAGCTAACCAGGCCATCGAGTCGTTCATACAAACCGATGCTGCCATCAACCCCGGCAACAGCGGTGGCGCCCTGGTAAACGCAAGCGGCGAACTGATTGGTATCAATTCAGCCATTGCATCACATACAGGTTCGTACGAAGGTTATGGATTTGCTATTCCGATCAACCTGGCAAAAAAAGTTTTGGATGACATCGAAAAATTCGGCAAGGTAAAACGTGGTTACGTGGGCATCAGCTTTAAAGCGCTTGATGAAGATGTAGCAGCAGACTATCATGTTGACCGGACCGCTGGTTTGTATGTAGACCAGGTGATGCCGGGCAGCGGCGCTTCCGAAGCAGGGATTCAAAAGGGTGACATTATTACCAAAGTTGAAGGTGTTAAAGCTTATCAGTCAGCCGATTTGCAGGAGACTGTGGGCCGCCTGGAACCCGGCGATAAGATCCACTTAAGCGTGCTGCATAACGGCGAAGAAAAGGGTGTTACGGTAACCCTGCATGCAAATAACCCGCAGCCGGAAAGTGTGGCTACATCGCATTCGGCCGAAGAATTATATAACCGCATAGGCGCAACGTTCGTGCCGGTCAACGCTGCACAAAAGGCTAAATTCCATGTGAATGCCGGCGTTGTGGTGACACAGGTTCGCGGAGGTGGTTTGTTTGATTATACAGATGTACCTGAAGGTTCGGTGATCACAAGCATCAACAAACAACCGATTGCCACTGTTGATGACATTGACCATGCATTGGATAACCTGCCTCATGGTGTTTTAACAATCGGCGGTTATTATCCTGACGGTACACGGTTAAGGAGCACCATCCAGATCGGTGGAGATCAGTAATTTTTTAAGTGTGATTAATACCAAAAAGAGCTGCTTCGCCTTTGCGCGGGGCGGCTTTTTTTGAGCCTCATCCAAACCCTCTCCAAAGCAGAGGGCTTTTTGAACCTCGTAAATCTCAATACCTTCCTTATTTTTGCCGGAATGAAATTGACCGGAGACCCAATGGGTTTTGAATTGTTTGAACAGGATTTATTATTACTCCCCCAAAAGGCTATCTTCTGGCGGCAGCAAAAAGCACTCATTGTCGCGGATGTACATTTGGGCAAGGTGGGGCATTTTCGCAAAGCCGGAATTGCTGTACCCAGGGATATAGAGCAAAGCGAACTCTCCGTTTTATCCGACCTGATCTATGAACACAAACCTGAAAAATTAATTTTCCTGGGTGATTTTTTTCACAGCGAAATAAACTCCGACTGGGACTGGATGGTGCTTTGGCGCAGTCAGTTCTCAAAACTGGAGATTGTTTTGGTGAAGGGCAATCATGATATTATTGATGAGGACTACTACACGAGGCTGAATATTGCTATTGTGGATGAATTGTTATTTGGGCCCTTCCTGATGCTGCATCATCCCTTAACCGGGCTCGATCTGCAAAATGCCGGTGGTTACGTATTTTGCGGACATATCCACCCGGGGATCAGCCTGGCAGGGCGGGCACGGCAGCACATTACCTTACCCTGTTTCGCTTTTGGCGATAAGCAGGCTATACTGCCTTCATTCGGAACGTTTACAGGCCGTATAGCCATCCGGAGTAATAAAACAGACCGCATTTTCGCGATAGCAAATAATAAAGTGCTGGCGATTGAATAGAGAGCCAATATTAATTAAACAGGATATTATTGCATGAGTTGTTGCAGTATTTTCTTGCCATTCTCACTTTTCGGATTTAGTTCAACAGATCTTTCATACATCTTTATGGCCTCTTGTTTTTCTCCGATTTTCAACAATGCCGCGCCGTAGCTGTCAAAAGCATTCGAGCTATTTGGGTATAAAATGGTGTTTAATTTAAATACAGCTAAGGCTTCTTTGTTTTTTCCCTCTTTGAGTAATGAATAACCCCATGAGTTCAGGTACTCTTCGGAATGCCGGCTTACTGCTTCTGCCTTTTTTATCTGGTTGGTAGCATTGATGTTATAATTCAGCGCATTGTCCAATAAGATCATTTTTGATTTGGCCTCGAGCGTCGCGGCATAGACCTTAGCGATACTGTTGACTATCAGTGCAGGATTATCGATAAAAATATAGTGGCCACAATCATAGGCAGTGATGCCCTTACGGTTGCTTGCAGCCCTCACAAATTCTTCATGACAATTTCTCCAATCATCGGCGTCTGCGGAATTATCAAAAGGCGGCCGACCGGAAACAAAGTCAATAACCGGAATATTAATCGGAAAAGGGCTTTCACGAACCAGCTTTACATTGTTACTTAGATCTCCGTATTGGTAGTAGAGGCCCGGTTTTGATGTTTTGATAACCACCTTGTCTATATCATTTTGGCGCTGAAGAGCGCTAAGCCTGCTGTCGAACCAGCAACTGGTACTTCCGTCAATTAGTACCGCTGCTTTTACTTTGTCGGGATTACGGTGGGCATATACCGTTGCGGAAAAAGCGCCTTGTGAATGGGCTACCAAAATAATATCTTTATCATATCCCAGTAAGTGCAATGCTTTTTCCAGGCCCAAAATACCATTTAATAAGCCATGCCTGTTGGTATCAATTGTGCTTTTTCCAAAGCCGGGCCGATCATAAGTGATCAGCGTAGTACCTGTTAATTCGAAAATCGGTTTAAGCAATTCGGTCCAAACCGATGCATCGTCGCCACCGCCGGCTTCAAATAAAATTGCCGTACCATGCCCTTTAACTATGTAGAAATGAAGCTTATAATTTCCAACATCAACTAATGTGTCAATCGTTTGATATTTTTTAACCGGATTCGACTGGCCATAAGAGCGATAGCTGAATAATAACACCAGGAATAACAGTAAGTATCTCCTCATATTAAAGGGTTCAAAAAAGCAAATGTAATCGTTAACAAAATAGGAAAAACTCGGCGGGGCACATACTGTTAGGACTGGTTAAAAATCATGCCATTTCATAAAATATTGACAGGCAGTTATTTATGTAGTATTAGTCCAAAACACTGTAACGTAAACGGACAAAGGGTGTCCGTTTTTTTATTGTGCGCCCGGCAGGGCGCCATTAGCAGGTGGTTCAAGTCCACTATGGGCCCGTTAAGGGGAACCATTAGCCGAGCGGCAAGGGTGTCCATCGTGAGGTGGAATCTGAAGGAAGCCGGAGGCAAAACGCTGGCCTGACGAACAGGAATCGCATAATAGGCTTATATGCCGGGTGAGGAGGCAATCATCTCTAAAGCCCGATATTTAACCGGAAGGCATGTAAGTATATGCGGCAGGTATAAGCGGGAAGGTAAAGGCGCATTACCCGGGGAGGCCTGAATGGGACGTTAGCTGGAGGGACGCGCGGTTCCCCGAAGTAACAAGCCCATTGAAGACAATAGGTTGAACATTCAGGAGTCAGCAGAGGCCATAGTACCCGCCCGAAGGCGGAGAAGGGCTGAACCATAGTTACGGGAAGGACTATTATGATGCAGAAGAAAGAAGCAGAAAAGAGGGGAATTCCCAAAGCCAATACCAACGGAGAAAGCCCGGAAGGCGTTCGGAGTAGTAATGGTGCGGATGCTTCTGTACCCATAACAGGGCAACCAACCCCAGCAATCAAAAGCCTGATGGCTCAGGTATTAAGTAATGCGAACATTCGCATAGCTTACGGACAAGTGGTGGGCAATAAAGGCGCACCGGGAGTAGACGGGATGCAAGTTGAGGGACTAAAGCCGTATTTGCAAACCAACTGGCAACATATTAAAGGGCGACTGGAACAAGGGACGTATATCCCCAAACCGGTACGCAAGGTAGAGATACCGAAGCCAGGGGGCGCGGGAATGCGGATGTTAGGAATTCCGACTGTAGTTGACCGTCTGATCACGCAGGCTATTCAGCAAGTGCTAAGCCCGCTATGGGAGGCCACATTCTCGGATAACAGTTATGGTTTCCGTCCGGGACGAAGCGCAGCGGACGCAGTCCGGAAAGCCCAATCGTATCAGGAGGAAGGCTTGAAGGTAGTGGTAGACATCGACCTGTCAAAGTTCTTTGACGAGGTAAACCACGCACGGCTGATGTCACGGATAATGGAACGTACGCCGGGGGAATGGCAACTGCACAAACTGATACACCGCTATCTAAAGGCGGGCATCATGGAAGGCGGGTTGACAGAAACGCGGGAGAAAGGTACGCCGCAAGGTTCGCCACTATCGCCGCTCCTGTCGAATATCGTGCTTGACGAATTGGATAAGGAACTGGAGAAGCGGGGCCATAAGTTCGTTCGTTACGCAGACGACTGCAATGTTTACGTTTCAAAGCAACGTTCAGGGGAACGGGTGTACGCATCACTTACACGTTTTCTTGAAAACAAGATGCGCTTGAAGGTAAACAAGGAGAAGAGCAAGGTAGACAAGCCACGGAACCGGAAGTTTCTTGGGTTCTCGTTTTACGGCAGGAAAGGGGGCGTAGGGATACGCATAGCCCCTGCAAGTATGGAACGGGTTTACAAGAAAGTGAAAGCCCTGTGCCGTCAGGGCAGGGGATGGAATCTGGGCAGGTTTATTAAAGAACTTCTCAACCCATACCTGCGGGGATGGGTAAACTACTACCGGATGGCAGATGCGAAAAGCGTCCTTGAACAGTTGGACGAGTGGATACGCAGGCGGCTTAGGCTCATCCTATGGAGGCAGTGGAAGCGCAGATGGACAAGGCGGAATAAGCTAATGGCTGCGGGCCTGAGTGAGCAACGAGCGGTAGAATCGGCCTTTAATGACCGAGGGCCATGGTGGAACTCGGGTGCCAGTCATATGAATCAGGCAATCCCAAAACGCTACTTTCAGAAACTGGAACTCGTAAGTCTGCTTGACAGATACTTAGATTACAAGAAATCAGTAACTATTGGAACCGCCGTATACGGAACCGTACGTACGGTGGTGTGAGAGAGCGGCGAAACAAATAAATAAAAGTTTCGCCCTCTACTCGATATTTAATTCGTGCTTGTCGGCGCTAATGTCCCTCTTGAGCCTAAATTCTCGTTCGCTCATTCTGACCTGTAACTCTTTTTTAGAACGTTTCTAAATAATTAATTCGCCTGTAATTGCCCTTTGCGCTTTATACCTTTTGTTATATAATAAATACTTTTGCCCCTATAAATCTGAGATGTAATGAGCGAATTCAAACAAACCTTTAACTCATCGTTGGGGAAGAAGCTGATTATGGCTTTAACGGGCTTGTTTTTGTGTACTTTTTTAATCGTACACCTTGGCGGTAACCTGCTGCTGTTTAAAAACGACGACGGTTACGGCTTTAATTTGTATGCCAATTTTCTGACACATTTTCCGCCCATCGAGGTGATCGCATACTTGCTGTACCTGTCAATTTTGGTGCATGCGCTGTACGCTTTGATACTTACCATCAAAAACCGTAAAGCCAGGCCGGTTGCTTATGCCCATGTGAACAAATCGCCGGCCACCTGGTCGTCAAAAAATATGGGTTTACTTGGGTCGATATTGTTTTTGTTTATCGTGATTCACATGAGCGATTTTTGGTATAACTACAAATTCACCAGCAAGATCGGATATAAAGAGTATCGGACAGATCTGTCGACCAATAAAACAACTTCGGTTGATTACGTGCCTGCAACCAAAGATTTTGAGAATTCGGTATCGACAGAAAACAATTACGAGATCGTGCGGGTAAAAGATCTGCATGCACGTGTGGCCAGCAGCTTTACTAATTTAATTTATGTAATATTTTACGTGATCGCCATGTTCGCTGTGTCGTTCCACTTGCTACATGGCTTCCAGAGCGCCTTCCGGACACTTGGTTGGGTACATCGAAAGTATACGCCTATTGTCTATTTTTTCGGTACGTGGCTGTTCGCGGTGATCATCCCCCTAGGCTTTGCGGCAATGCCGGTTGTTTATTATATACAGAGTTTGAAATGATTTACGAATTACGGTTTCGGGTTTGCGAATTGACAAGCAATTCAATCATCCCCAATCGTACATCGTAAATCTAAAATCGTAAATACACATGACTTTAGACGCTAAAATCCCCGCCGGCCCGTTGGCCGAGAAATGGAGCAAGCATAAGTTCAACTTAAAGCTGGTTAACCCGGCCAATAAGCGCAAGTACGATGTAATTGTGGTAGGTACTGGTTTGGCCGGTGGCGCCGCCGCTGCTTCGCTGGCTGAGCTGGGTTACAATGTGAAGGCATTTTGTTTCCAGGACAGCCCCCGCCGCGCGCACTCAATTGCTGCACAGGGGGGTATTAATGCCGCCAAGAACTACCAGAACGACGGCGACAGCGTATACCGCCTGTTTTATGATACCATAAAAGGCGGCGATTACCGTTCCCGCGAGGGCAATGTATACCGCCTGGCCGAAGTGTCGGTAAATATTATCGACCAATGCGTGGCACAGGGTGTTCCTTTTGCACGCGAGTACGGTGGCCTGCTGGATAACCGTTCCTTTGGCGGCGCGCAGGTATCGCGGACTTTTTATGCCAGGGGGCAAACCGGGCAGCAGCTGCTTTTGGGCGCTTACTCGGCTTTAAACCGCCAGATCCATTTGGGCAAGGTAAAAATGTATACCCGCACCGAGATGCTGGATGTGGTAATGGTTGACGGCCACGCCAAAGGCATTGTTACCCGTAATTTGATCGACGGAAAAATTGAAACCCACACCGGCCACGCCGTACTATTGGCGACAGGCGGCTATGGAAACGTATTTTTCCTGTCGACCAATGCCATCGGGTCAAACGTTACTGCAGCATGGCGCGCACACAAACGCGGGGCATTTTTTGCCAATCCCTGCTATACGCAAATACACCCTACCTGCATACCGGTAACCGGCGACCACCAGTCGAAGTTGACACTTATGTCAGAATCCCTTCGTAATGATGGACGCGTTTGGGCGCCGAAAACGGTGGAGATCGCCAAGAAATTGCAGACAGGCGAGTTAAAAGCCAACCAGGTTAAAGAAGAGGATCGCGACTACTTCCTGGAAAGAAAATACCCATCCTTCGGGAACTTGGTACCGCGTGACGTTGCATCACGCAATGCCAAGGAAATGGTTGACGAACATCGCGGCGTGGGCGGATCGGGCATAGCCGTTTTCCTTGACTTTGCTGACGCGATACACCGCCTGGGCAGGGATGCCGTATCAGCCAAGTATGGTAACCTGTTCGACATGTATTACCAGATCACCAACGAGGATCCTTACACGCAACCCATGCGCATTTACCCGGCCGTACACTATACTATGGGCGGCCTGTGGGTGGATTATAACCTGATGACCAACGTGCCGGGCCTTTACGCCCTGGGCGAATGTAACTTCAGCGACCACGGCGCAAACCGCCTGGGAGCATCTGCGCTGATGCAGGGGCTTGCTGACGGTTATTTTGTGATCCCTTATACTTTGGGCGATTATTTGGCTACCATCGGACCGAAACCGGTTGATAGTAAGCACCCCGCGTTCGAGCAAACCAAACAGGATGTAATGGCGCGGATCAACAAGCTGCTGTCGCTGAAAGGCACCAAAACAGTTGTTGAATACCACCGCGATCTGGGCCACATTATGTGGGAATATTGCGGCATGGCGCGTACCGCCGAAGGCTTAATCAAAGCCAAAGGCCTCATCAGCGCCTTACGCGCCGATTTCTGGAAAAACGCCATCGTGGTAGGCGAAAACGAAGAAGTTAACCCCGCACTGGAGAGGGCCGGCCGCGTTGCCGACTTCCTGGAATTGGGCGAATTAATGGTTGACGACGCCCTGCAGCGCAAGGAATCCTGCGGCGGGCACTTCAGGCTGGAATCGCAGACGCCGGAGGGTGAAGCATTGCGTGACGACGAGCATTTTGCTTTTGTTGCAGCGTGGGAGTACCAGGGCGATAATCAGCCTGAGAAACTAAATAAGGAAATGCTTGATTTTGAATTTGTTCATTTAACTCAGCGGAGTTATAAATAGAAAAATATGAGCCAGGGTAATATGAATCTAACCTTAAAGGTATGGCGGCAGAAGAATGCCACTACAAAAGGCGCATTTGTAACTTATAAAGCCGAGGGAATATCCCCCGATATGTCCTTCCTCGAGATGCTCGACGTGGTGAACGAAGGCCTCATCCATAAAGGCGAAGAACCTATTCATTTCGACCACGACTGCCGCGAAGGGATTTGCGGGATGTGCTCGCTGTATATCAACGGACACCCGCATGGGCCAAAAGGGGCTATTACTACCTGCCAACTGCACATGCGCACTTTTCACGATGGCGAGATCATCGTCATCGAACCATGGCGCGCGGCGGCTTTCCCGGTAATCAAAGATTTGGCGGTTGACCGCTCTTCGTTCGACCGGATACAGCAGGCCGGCGGTTTTGTTTCGGTGAATACGGGGGTTACCATTGATGCGAATGCCATACCTATTCCCAAGGTGATCGCCGATGAGGCTTTTAATTCGGCTACCTGCATTGGCTGCGGGGCTTGCGTGGCGGCTTGTAAAAATGCATCGGCTATGCTGTTTGTTTCGGCCAAGGTATCGCAGCTGGGTGTGCTGCCGCAGGGGCAGCCCGAGCGCTGGAGCCGTGTACAAGCCATGGTGGCGCAGATGGATGCCGAGGGGTTTGGAAATTGCACTAATACAGGCGCCTGCGAGGCCGAATGTCCTAAAGAAATAAAAATGACCAATATCAGCCGCATGAATAACGACTATTTCAGCGCGAAGCTGTTCCGCCAGGAAGGGGTGCATGAGCATGCCACCGGCGGCGAATAAAAAACAACAACGTTTACCTTTACGGAGGCCCGGGGATTATTTTCCGGGCTTTTTTTGTAACGCAATGGTTTGCTATTAATTCCGCGTTGGGAAAATGCCGGTCATGGCAATAATGAAACTCACCGACAAATACGGCTGCAAAATGTTAATCGGCACGTTGCTGCCTGTTAAGCCGATTGAAGAGGGGGACAGCGCTGTATTGGGGGCCGTTGTTGTGTATGTTTTGAGCTGCGATGCATTAGGGCCCGAACCTGTTGACGGCCCGGCAGACAGGTAGGTGGTAGTTCCGGGGATCGCCGTTGTGCCGGCAGCAGTATTTACATTAAGCGGGTGCGTATGCTGAGGCAAATTACTGACGAGTATATTTTGGGTTTCGGTACCGGCTTTTTGCCCCAAAATATAGTTACTTAAGCCCGGTCCCTGCCCCTGGCCGTTGGG
>Ga0206971_10279_pt1 | contig 15536 bp, 21 predicted proteins | sample Alteio_BWOrgHeat_85_FD_152917 | JGI IMG/M metagenome (GOLD analysis project Ga0206971, IMG submission 152917) | Enriched cells from forest soil in Barre Woods Harvard Forest LTER site, Petersham, Massachusetts, United States -... | ecosystem: Environmental > Terrestrial > Soil > Temperate forest >...
TCTCGCTGTTGATCGGCTTGTCTCCAGGCGAAGGGAAGCGCGGGCGAAGGAAACGTCGGACGGGAGTCCTGCTCCCGAGTGAGCGTTTCCGACGGTCAAGGCCGCCGAGCCTTGCGGAGCGAAGCCACCCGAGCTACGCGCTCTTCCGGAGTTTCTTGTTCGATGGCGCGGCGTCCGCGATGCTCTTCTTCAACGCGGCCATGAGGTCCACGACCGGCGCGAGTCGCTTTGTCTTCTCCTGTTTCGGCGGTGCTTCACCCTTTTCCTTGCTGTCGACGAGCTGCTGCACCCGAGTCTGGTATTCGTCGTGGAACTGCTCAGGGCGGAAAGGTTTGATGAGCGCCTTTGCGAACTGAGACGCCAGATCAATCTCCTGCGATTTCATATTCTGCGGCAGATCCTTTCCGTATTCCTTCACCTCGTGGATTTCATTCGGGTAGTAGATGGTGTGAAGCGTGAGCCCGCCTTCGTACGGCCGGATGATCACCGTCCGCTCTCGCTGGTGCATCGTGACTTGGGCGATTGCGGCGTATTGCAACTTCTTCATCGTGTTGAAGAGGAGAGCGTACGCCTTCTTTCCAGCTTCGTCCGGGACAGCGAAGTACGAGGTCTCAAAATAGATAGGGTCGACTTCATCGAGTTTCACGAATTGCACAATTTCCATCGAAGATGATGATGCAGGCTGGAGGCGCTTCAGTTCTTCGGGTTCCACGAGGATATACTTGTCCTTCTCCACCTCATATCCCAACGCGATTTCATCACGGGTGACGACTCGCTCGTCGTGCGGGCAGTAGAGCTGCTGATGCACACGAGTCCCGCATGTCTCGTGAATCTCGTGAAATGCGACGTGGGAGTAGCGCGCGGCCGAAAAAAGCCGAATCGGCACCGACACAAGTCCGAATGAGATATTTCCCTTCCAAGTGCTGGTTGGCATTACTAGTCTCCTCGGTGCTTTGATGACACTACCGCGGTGTTAGACTTCTCCGCTTCATGTCGAGACGATCACGCGGTCACGGATCCTTTATCGAGCCGATGGAATGCCTCGCGATTTCGAAACTCCCTGACGGTTCCGATTGGAGCTACGAGATCAAGCTGGACGGCTACCGGGCCGAGGCGGTTCGATCCAGCAATGGCGTCGCCTTCTACTCCCGCAACGGCAAGTCGTTGAACAAGAAGTTTCCTTACGTCGTTGAGGCACTACGCGATCTGCCTCCCGACACCGTCGTTGACGGCGAATTAGTCGCGCTAGATGATTCTGGTCGTCCCGAATTCAATCTGCTCCAGAACTACGCAGGAGCGGCCCAAAGCATCCGTTACTTCGTCTTTGACGTGATTGTCCTGAAAGGTCGCGATCTCAGGGGCTTTCCGCTGTCAGAACGTCGAAAGCTGCTCGGGCTGTTGCCATTTACCAGCCGAAGGATTGTGGTTTCAGAAGTCTTTAATGTCTCTGCCGAAACGATGATCGCAGCCGTGCGACAGCAAGGGTTGGAAGGCGTTGTTGCGAAACGAAAGGACAGCCTCTACGAAGCCGGGAAGCGATCGGGCGCGTGGGTGAAGCAACGCGTGAACGCGGGTCAGGAGTTCGTTGTGGGCGGCTATACGCCTGGTCCAAACGGGATCGACGCCATCGTCGTTGGCTACTACCGCGGTCGCGATCTGATCTACGTTGCGAGAACGCGCAACGGCTTTGTGCCAGCGTCGCGACGAAGCGTCTTTCAGAAGCTAAGCGGACTCAAGACCGACAAATGCCCATTCATCAACTTGCCTGATACGCGCAAGGCCCGCTGGGGCGAAGCGATGACGGCAGAAAAGATGAAGGAATGTGTGTGGGTTCGACCTGAGCTAGTGGCGCAAATTGAATTTCTGGAGTGGACTGATGCGGACCATCTTCGCCACTCGAAGTTTATCGGGTTGAGAGAAGACAAAGACCCGAGACAAGTGGTGAAAGAGAAGATTTAGGCTAAAGGGCTGCGCTGAGGAGTGGATGTCACAAACGACTAGAAACCGATCAAGGAAAGTGCGTATTGCTTTCAATAATTTGTGAACCTAGCCTTTCGCGCATGGCACGTCCTAGTCATGTTCTTCAGATTTTCATAGTTGGGGAGAAGGGGCGGTTGCGTCTGGCCGTTCAGAACCTTAAGAAGACCTGCGAGAAAGAACTACCGAGTCAATACAGAATGAAGTTTCGATTTTTTAAAGAACCTCAAGTAGCCATCTAAAACAAGATGATAGCTCTGCCAGCCGTGGTTCACTCCATTCCGAAAGTTCGTTGGAAACTGGGTAAGCCATGACCATGAGTTGGTGGGATTCGACCTACTCATGCCAGATAAACCAAAGCCTGCAAAGCGTTCGCCAAAGCGATGAGGTCGGTCGAAAGACGCCACCAGGCTCCGATGAAATGGCAGGCTACTTGTCGTTTTGCGCTGTCGCCTGCCTGTCAAGCCGATGCTGTTTGCCGCTTAGGAGCTCGTTTATTTGCTTTGTGAGCTCCAGAAGCTTTTTCGGATTCTGTTCGACGGCAGCTTGAGCGCAAAGTTCGCGCCACTTCTCTTGGTTTGTGCCTTGCATAAGGCGGTAAGCCTGACAGACTCGCACGAGCCTTCCCATACTGATATCAGAGTAGTTCCTTCGGTAGACCACCCGAAAGTGCAGGCGCGGCTCGGGCTTCGACCGACTCGTCCTCGCTTTGTGCTGAGTGGTGCCACTTTAACTTTCGTTAGGCTTTACGTCATCCGAACCAACTATCACATCCACGCCGTCCCCTTCTTGGAGTTTGTGCTTCTGCCCCATCTCGTCAATGAGGAAGTTCACGATGCGAAGTTTCCCGTACATCGGATCGCTCCCCTGCATGGTAATTTCCGCAAGTTCTTCCCTGACTTCAACGCCCTCCACTATTTTCGTGACCTTTCCCGGCCTGTGAGTTTCGGCTCTGCGGCGCATTTGCCCTCCTTCCAACGCTTGGATAGAGGAACATTGCGAGATTCGAAGTGATATCAGCATTTTGCCTGACACTCCCTCACGTATTCTCCGGTGCCGTTGCAGTCTTGTCGGCTTCTATATGAACTTCGATCTCGGCTTTTTCCCCGCTTGGGTCTCATCCTGCATTCAGGTTTGCAGAATCGCTCGAATGAGTACCCGACCAAAATCCGATTTGTTCAACAACGTCGAGACGCCCAAACTTTCCCCGAGTGCTCGCACTTCTTCGTCATCTTCTCCGCTCGAAAGGGACATGCCCAACACACGTGCGCCAGATAGCTCAAGCTCGGATTTTACGAAACCGGGATGAAACGCATCGGTGTCAGGCATGTGAAGGTCCAGCAATACAACATCTGGCCTCAAGCTTGCTGCCATCTGAAGAGTTTGCGAGAAGTTTTCTGCAACTCCCACAAGTTTGATTGCCGGTTCCGCTTCCAGAAGACGGCTAACAGCACTGCGGATTACAGCTGCGTCATCGGCTAACAACACCTTCACGTAGGTTCGGTCTGGTTCGAAAACACTCATTGGCGTCTTCCCATCTGAAGGCCAGATACCGGCCAGCGGGTTTGGTGTGTTGTGGGGGTGTCTGTTTGTAAGGAAAACGAGGATGGAGTCGTCATTAGAGCACGTTTCGGGAGGTTATGGAATGTGCAATCGTTGACAACCCATATGATTCTCCGCGCCATGCGACAATGTGCGCCTCGGCCTTCTTGGGCGGCAAGCGAGATTGATTACAGCTGGACAAACGCCCCGATCGGATAGGTCGAGGGTGTTCGAGTCTGGAAACTGCCATCGCTACGCTTTGTCATCTGACGCCCGGAACCAAGGTGCTATCTGGCGCAGCTTTGATTCCGAGGCCAGCTGACGACGATGATTCATATAGACGACCGTAGGTGTATTGCAATTCCGCGCTTACCGTCAGGCAGCTCATCGATGCGCACAAGTTCGCCCAGGTACTCCGATTTAATCGGATCGTCGATAGATGTGAATGGGTAGGTGACGAAGAGGCACATTCCGACGCGGTAGTACTTCAGAGCGGAATGAAAATAGACGCCGCGCTTGGACACATTGACGCTGGTCGCGATCTCTTCGAAATTCTCGGTGTAAAAGTCGGACGGTCGAATGCGCAATTTCCGAGTAAGTTTCGCCCTCGGATTTGCTCGCTTCTCAACTTTGACGGCCATAGCGATTTTCGCGCACGTCGCACCTCTGCATCAGGTTGTTTCAAATAGCGGGACGTACCGTCTGTCCAAAATTGAACAGAGTGTCGTCGTACGTCGCACGGATGAGAAATACCTGTTCTTTCGCTGGAAGCAGCATGGCGAGCCTGGATGGTACCCCTACAACTCTCGTTGGGTACGATCGGCATCTTAGTTTTTCCGCCCCCCTTTGATACAACAGACACACTTGCGGAGGATGCGTGTATCGAAGCGCTTATATTCTCGGCGTTGCAGTGCTGTTTTTCGTCTTTACGATTTACATGAAGACTGAAGATAAGTGATACCAAAAAATGGCGTCCTCCATGAGACTTTTCACACACGCATTGTGCTGGTTGGTTGAAGCATTCTTTCCGATCACACGATAGCCGCACTACCGAGACTTAGGATACCGTCCTCTCATGTCGTTCCACTTTTTCAGATGCCTGTCGTAAAGCCCCGTGTCGAACTCCTTTATCTTGGTCTTCAGATTGAAAACGAGATGGTCCGAGCCAGTTTGTTCCTTGAGTAGAATTGCGGTGGTCTTTGCCGATGATTCGTCTTCGCTCGTAGTGACGAAGGTACGGCTGCCGTCGCTGGACTTTCGAAAAATGCCAAAACGTTGCATCGGACTTGGGGACTTTGGAATGCGGGGTGACGGATTGTGGATTCAACTTGGAAGGCCAACAACCAGGTGAATGCTGTACCGTCACGTCGCAAGGCACCGTAGCTCGTGACGAACAAAAGCGAATATACTAGCCTCGCCTGGCCATGGAGAAACTCTGCCCCGTCCGATCACAGACATCAACGGCGGCGGCCACATCATTGAAGTGACAGCCTCATCGCTCTTTGAAGCCGTCGCGCAGGCGGTGAAATTAAAGGGCGTTCACATCGCAACGGACGGATTCCGACCGATCGAGGTCCTGGTCTACGAACCGAAGGCCAAATACGAGGTGATTCTGAAAGATTTTATGGCGTGGCTCGACCGCAACAGCCGATCCCCGCGGGAGGGGAAGCGGCGCTAACTTTCCTTTGGATCGCAGCCTGCCTTCGATATTCCCAGCGCCATCCGATACCGCCAGTCGTTGTGATCGTTGAGGTTGGTATGAATCAAATTGTGGAGCAAGCATACTTTGGTGAACTGCTTTGCGTGCCCAGCTTCCGGGAAGGAGTCGGCTGAATACCCGCAATAAATGTGAGCCGCATTCTCGGACGAGACTTGCCTTGCGTAGCGCTCCAATTCCAAGCAGGCATCCGGCATTCCTAGCTTAAGCACAACATCGACGAATTCCCCGTAGATACGGATTTTGCCGGTTGGAGATTTCTCACGAGTCATCTGGAAGGTCGGCTCGATCGCATTTGCGATTAAGCGTTCGACGGATATTCCGCTTAGCAAAGCTCTGAGCAGGGTGTCGGTATTCACAACAGACCACAAGCCTGCGGATCGAAGACTTCGGACATGAAGTCCAAGGGACTCGATATCGCGTTCGATTTGAGTCGTATGGTCTTTAGGGGCTAGGACTACGATGCCCTCATCTTCAGAAATCCCTTTGCGAAGGAAGTCGGCAATGTGTTTCGCGGGAAAGAGATTCGGCTCGTAGAAATGAACGGAATGAGAACCGGAGGGGGCTTCAATCACAAGTCACCTTTTAGACTGTTGGCTGTGGCCGCTTCTATAAGGTGGTGCGGCATTTTCGAGTCATCCGTCTCCTGGACCTCCTGGATGACGCAGTCGGGATCAGTAGTTAGTATCGCGCCGATATAGATCTTTTCCAATCGACCACCGAGACCTCCACCGGAGTCCATCCGTGTTTCGGAGCCCGAAATCAAATAGAAGACATATGAGGCACAGACCCCAAGGACCAGCAGGATCGGCAGCACTACGGCTAGAATCGCGGTAAGCACACGTGGAATCTACATGCAAAGATAAGCTATTCCATACACTTGATAATGTAGCGATTTTTGGGCTATTCCTGATTTTGTGCGGCAGATTCATCACCAGACCGTTCTATACGGCGCTGCTTGCCTAGAAGTAAATCGTTAATTTGGCGGGTGAGTTCTAAAAGTCGTTGCGGATCTTGCTCAACTGCAGCTTCAGCGCAAAGCTGCTTCCAGAGTTCAGTCTTATCCTGCAATCGGCACCCCCACCAAAATAAGAAGCTAAATTCGGATGATTTGATTCGTTTGTTCAATATTGAACAGGTATGGAGGCCACCCGAATGGGCGAATTGCCATGCGCACTGGTCCAAAGCGGAACAATCGTACAGCTAAGCCTAATGGCGTGCTAGCGGATCGCTATTCGCCACGGCCCGTCACCTTCGACCAACGCGCTGGTTTAAGGGAGAGAAGCGCATTCGATGCGGCAACATGCCGCTTACGATCTACCATTTCCCACCGGTCCTCGGTACCTGCGTTCACCGATTCCTACGTTTCCTAGTTTTGTTCAGATTGGATTTCCAGCCATCGGTCGCCACTGACCAAGCCCATTTGTGTGAGAGGAGAATATGTTCGGAAATGTAAAGACACTCCGCGAACTGTTTGAGATCGAACTGCGCTATGCGTATGACGCTGAAAAAACGCTGGTTGAGAAGGGTATTCCCTCTATGATCGAGGCCGCTTCATCGCCCGAGCTCCGCAGCGCGCTTCAAGCGCACCTAGGAGAAACGCAAACCCATGTCACACGGCTGGAACGTGTCTTCGGTGCGTTAGGCGTCAAACCGGAAACAAAGAGCAATGACATTCTGGCCAACATCACAGCCGCAGCGAAGGACTCCGCTTCGAACATCGAGGAGTCATCGTTGCGTGACGCGGCGCTCATCGCGAACGGTAACGCTGTTGAACACTATGAAATCGCGTTGTACGGCACACTCGTCTCCTTCGCGAAAGCACTCGCGTTGCAGGATGCTGTTGGCCCGCTTCAGCAGACTTTGGAAGAAGAGAAGAAGGCCGACGCCAAGTTGACTCAATTGGCGGAAAGAGTCACGAATAGTCGCGCGGCACGGGTATCCGCTTAGTTCGTCTCGTGCAATTGGGGACCGTGCCGAGCGGTCCCCCTTTTTTTGTTCGGGGGACCCTTGAAAACTCCTGGAATCATCTTCGACCTGGACGGAACGCTAGTGGATAGCGTTTATCAGCATGTCTCCGCTTGGAATGACACACTGCGCACGGGTCGAATCCAAGTGGCACAATGGCGAATCCATCGTGCGATCGGCATGAGTGGCAGCCTGTTTTTGCCCAAACTGTTGAGGGACGAAGGTCATCGTCATTCACAGGCAATCATCACGCGTCTTGAAGTCGGCCACCAGAAACACTTTGATCGGATGATCAGCCGGATCGACGCTCTTCCAGGCGCAGGGGAGTTGCTCAGACTTCTGAAAAGAAGATCGATCCCATTCGCAGTAGCTACAAGCGGTGGCGCTGCGCAAACGAAACGACTTCTCGCCCGCATCTCGAATCGACCCGATTGTCCAGTCATTACCGCCGATGACGTCGAGGCTGCGAAACCCGCTCCGGATCTTTTTCAACTCGCAGCCCAGAAACTCGAAAGGGAGCCTGGCGACTGCTTCATCGTGGGAGACAGCGTATGGGACGTCCTCGCGGCACGCCGAATGAAAGCGGCCGCGATTGCATTGCGGACCGGCGGATTTGACGGACGGGAGCTACAGGAGGCAGGAGCTTACCGAGTGTATGCCGATGCGCGCGAACTCGCCGATAGTCTGGAGCAACTCGGCTTGTCCCGTTGAGCCTCAGCCGCGCGTTGATGGGGCGGCGCAACTCACGCCTGATTTCGCAGACTTCGAACTGAGGTCCGGGTCGGACCGACCGACTCGTCAGGACGCCCCGGCCGAATTTTCGAAAGGCTGCGAGGTCGCGGTACGGGAGAATCGACTTCGGGTGCGATCAGGGATTTCGCGGCTTCTGGAGCGGGAGGATAATAGGGAACGGTGAGTCGATGCCGCCTATTCCTCATCATACTCATCCGAGCCCAGCACCCAGAGGAACGACTGAATGTCGATCATGTCCTTCGGACGAAGGTCCTCGACATCACGACGCACTGTCTCAGCGAACTCCAAGAGACTCTCGTACGTTTCTCGTGAAGGCTCAGGGCAGTAGCGGAATTCGAACCCATATTCCTTCGCCGCCTTCCTAGTGACGTTCGGCTTCAGGAAAACGTGCCGCTCCGGCATCGCGATGAACGGAAAGACCGTCGCAACAGGCCAGGTCAGCACGCGGGTTTGCTTTCGGGGAAGCTTGCCTAGCTCCGCGCCCCATGTATCGAAGCGCTCTTCCGCTCCGTAGAGGAACTCGTAGAGCCCAACTGCGAAACCGCACGCGCCTTGAATCGATTTCAGTGCATCCCGGATCGCCATCTTTTCGAATGAGAACAGAAGGTTGGTGCGGCTTTCGATCGCAATGGCCCGCTGGGCGATCTCCATGTATCGCCCGGCCACCAGAAGCTTACGGTAGGAGTCGCGGCCCAGTTCCTCGACCCATCTCTCATGTGCCTTCTGCTTGTACCCGCTTTCCCATTCCACATACTTCGGGTCGCTGAACCCTTCAGGGAAGAACCTGAGGAACTTCTCCCGGCACGCGAGTGGCGCCGAGAAGTCGCGGTTTCGCTTCGTACGGGTGGGAGAGCTTTTACGCACCGGCTGCCTTTGCTTTCGGCTTTGGATCGGCGGGCTGGTCGGGAACCGCCACCATCGAACCGAACGTTGTCGCGTACGCTCGCGTCAGTTCCGCGCCGAAGTAGAAGATCAAAGCCGCGTAGTAGATCCATGCAACCACCAGCATCACCGATGCGGCGGCGCCGTATGTGGACGCCGAGACCGTCTTCCCAACGTACACCCCGATAGCCAATTTACCGACAGTAAAGAGAAACGCGGTCGCCACCGCCCCGAACTCGACGTCCGTCCACCCTAACTCTGCCTCGGGCAGGATGGCGAACATCATCGCGAAGAGACCGGTAAGGACGAGCAGCGAGACGATGAATTCGACGGCATGTAGCAGGAATTCCGGAACGGGTATGAGGCTGCCGAAATACTTGAACGCGCCGGCGAGAAGAGCGCTGACCATAAGAGAGACAAGCAGGAGGAATCCGACCGCGAGCACCATTCCGACACTGAGGATCCGCGACTTGATCCAAGACCAGACTCCCTCCTGAATACGGCGTTCGACGTGCCAGATACTGTTCAGCGAGTCTCGGATTTCAGCGAACACCCCCGTAGCGCTGAATAGGAGTGTCACGACGCCAACTGCCCCCGCGATCGCTCCCTGCGTGGGCCGGTGGGCAGACTGGATCATGTTCTGAATCATCTGCCCCACATCGTGTCCGACGAAGCCTTGAACCTCTCCGGTTATCCCATCCGAGGCGGCCTTCGCTCCGAAGACCCAACCCGCGATCGCAATCGCGATGATCATCAGGGGAGCGAGGGAGAAGATGGTGAAATACGCAAGAGACGCAGCCATGCGTATCCCGTTGTCACTGAGGAAGCCCGAGAACGCGGCCTTGAGCAGCATGAGAATTGTTGTCGGCTTGATGAGAATTGGTGTCAATCGCATGGGCGTTGCGAGTATTCAGAGCCCACGGGGCTAGTTGATATTCGGACGATACGGTAATTGCTTATGCGCTGTGGTGTATCGCAGCTTACAGACTCGATTCGAGCCGCCATTTCCGATCCCGTAAACAGTATAAGGTTTTCACTGTAGGGAGAATCTAGTTGCTAAATCTAAATTCGTGGTCATGACATCCGCGATCCTGGCCGTCATGCCGCTGCTGCTTATTGTCGGGATTTGTGTTTCGTACCTTCGCTTGGCTTTTGGTTTCTGGGGTTCAGAACACGCGCGAGGTTTACGGGAGCTTTAAGTCGCGTGGTTCGCGCATGGACGTCAACTCGTCTCTTATGAGGATCGACTTGGCTACCTGCGAACCAACGAAAATCCTATCGTTGTGCCAAATCCTAGAAAACGTCCCAAGCGAATATTGAGTAACGACATAGGCTCCAGACAACGAGCACTCAAGAGCGGGCCGGTGTCGACAGCATCGAACCCAAGACGCAATATGAGCTGCCTCACTTTTTCTTTCGCGGATGCGTCATCCCCGGCATAAAAAATGGTGATCGCTTGCCCGGCGATTTTCGTCAGCCTCGCCTCATAGATCTCCGCGAAAGTCGAGTTGAAGGCTTTCACGACGAGGGCAGAGGGAAATTGACGCGCGATTTCTTCTGCGCCCGAAGTTGTATGACCGATTTTCAGCTCCTGTCGGTCTTGCGTAACCGGATTTGTCACATCAACGATGATCTTGGAGTTTAGTGCGCCTCCTACGCTTCTCAGGACTTCGCTAACATCGTCGTAGGGTAGCGTGAGAAATACCACGTCACAATTGTGAACAAGGTCCGCGACAGACATGGCCTTAGCCCCCTGTCCAGCTTTCAGCGCCGCCTCTTCGGCGTGGATCGGGTCACGCGAACTGAACCCCACGGAAGCGTCCGCCGCGGCAAACCAGGAGCCTAAAGCCTGGCCAACCTTGCCGCTGCCTATGATGCCGATCTCCACGGGAGTCACCATAGCTAGTCCTCATGATCGAGATATGTTGCGGCCTGCGCTAAAGCGTCGAGGTTTCGCTCCGCGTGATTCTGCCGAACGTATACCCTGCAGCCCGCTGCTGCGTCGTGCGACTTCCTCATCGAAGGCGAAGGCGCGTCGGCCAAATGCTCGCTCAAGTCGTTGAAGAATGTACCAGACTGGGCGGGTCGTTGTTTCGCTGGCGCGCTGCGAAAGGACTCCCGCCGAAACTGCTATCCTCGATGTTCACGGCGTTTGTGGCTCTTCCCAGTGATTCGCCTTCTCAGCGCTCCTCCGCGATTGGTGCTTCCCTGAAGCATCTTCCTCGTTCGATCTATGTGCTGTCAGGTGCGTCGCCGAAAAAGATTGGGTTGTCACAACTGATTGTTCGCGATTTCAGCTTCGTGCGTTAGGAAGGTTACGGAACTTTCCGTCGCTTCCGACTCGCTCTCGGAACCCTTTTTCGTTTCAGCCGATCCTGACAATGCTTCAGGCATAATGCGGTCGATCAGCGCCATCAGTTCCGCCGTTGCGCCGGGCGCGCAGCCCTGCACAATCGCTCCAATTTTGGCGGTGATGCCAAGGTGAATCTCCGCGTCACCATGGATGCACGCGTCCAAGATTGTGCGGGCTGCGCGACGTGCCGAAATCGATGCGACCGGCAGAGAGTCGCTGATTGCAAACCACGCGTATTCTTTCGCGGTTTGCCCGGTGAAAAGGGCATTTCGCGGGCTGCCTGTGCGAATCAGTCCCGGGCACACGGTAGTCACGAATATGTTGTACTTCGTAAGTTCGGCTCGGAGTCCCTCGCTGTAGCCGACCAAAGCGAACTTGCTCGTCGAATACGGCAGCAGATGCGGAAAAGCGACTTTCCCGCCGATGGAAGCAATGTTCACGATTCGCCCAAACTTCTTTGCCTTCATCGCGCCGATGAGGGCATTCGTGGCGTAGTAGGGTCCCCAGAAGTGAGTCTGCATCGCATCTTCGAAAGATTCCGGGCCTTGATTCTCAGCGGGCCCCACCAAGATTGTTCCAGCGTTGTTGACGAGAATCTCGACATCGCCGAACTCTTCACCGACTTTCTCAATGGCGCCCTCGATATCGGCGCGGACCCCTACGTCACACGCGATGGCCATGAGCGGCCAACCGTTTTCGGCAAACTCGTCGCGCACCCTGTCGAGATCCCGGTCATTTCTTGCGCACACCGCAACCTGTGCCCCAGCCTGGGCGAACTCGCGCGCGATAACTAAGCCGAGGCCTCGCGATCCGCCAGTAATGAACACTACGCGGCCACGCAAAGTTATGCGCCGCGAAGATCGCAGATACGCATTCGCCGCAACAACGGTTGCGACGACGCTCCCGACGATTGATGCCAACAGCTTCCAGTTTCTCGCCATCAGTGTCCCTTCCATGAATAACTATGGAACTGTTCAACGACTCGAGGAGCCAAAGGCATTACGTGCAGCGGCGAGACGAAACTTGTCCACTGCTTGCTCTTGCTCCTCAGCGCGTTTCAGGAGCTTCGCAAAATCGATTCGCGCAAGTTCATCGTGCTGCTCTCTTACTTCCGCGAGTGCGCGCCATAATGCTGCTTTTCCGTGGATTCCCAGCGTCAGAAACTCCAGCAACTCGAACAATCCCAATCCTGTCGGATCGTTGTGTGCGATCTTGAATCGACTCACCTTTTCCGTCAGCCACGCGACGCTATCTTTGAGAATGTCCGAGCTTGGCCCTAACCTGCTTGCCACCGAGTGCAGCACCTCTTTGTCCGCAGCAATCTCGGCGAACAACATCGCCGCGAATTCACCCAGCTCCTGGCCGCGAAAGTTATCTCGCATACTCCCGACCAGGTCGAGGGCGTAGGCAGCCCCCGCCAGATGATCGTGCAGATAAATCGCTAGGGATTGCTTCGACGAAGACATCTCAAGCGAGCCAAGGATCGATCACAATCTTAGTCACACGTTCTTTCTTGTCGCGCCAAACCTTATACATGTCCGGCGCCTGATCAAGTCCGATCCGGTGCGAGATAATGTAGCTCGGATCGATCTGCCGTTTTTCGATTCGCTCCAGCAGGGGTTTCATGTAGTTGTGCATGTTCGTCTGACCCATTTTCATCGTAATGCCTTTGCCAAATGCGGCGCCGAACGGCACCTTGTCGAGCAGTCCGCCGTAAACGCCAGGAATCGAGACTGTTCCGCCCTTGCGCACCGCTTGGATAGCCTGGCGCAAAACGCTCGGACGATCCTGCTCCATCATCAACGCCGTCTTTACTACGTCATAAATGCCCTGAAGCTCGTTTGAGTGCGCTTCGAGCCCAACTGCATCGATGCATGAGTCCGGGCCAATTCCGCCGGTCAAATCCTTCAACGCCGTCAGCACGTTTACATCATCTTCAGAATAATCCACCGTAATTGCGCCGATCGAGCGAGCCATCTCCAACCGCTCGGGCAATCGGTCTATCGCAATAACGCGTGCCGCGCCCAGCATGAACGCACTTGCAATGGCGAATTGTCCGACAGGACCGCAACCCCACACGGCGACGATGTCGTTTTCCTGAATCTGCGCATTCTCAGCCGCCATGTATCCCGTCGGAAAAATATCCGAGAGAAACAACACTTTTTCATCAGGAAGATCGCTTTCAATCTTCATAGGGCCGACATTCGCAAACGGCACCCGCACATACTGCGCCTGTCCTCCGGCATAGCCACCCATCATGTGCGAATAGCCGAAGAGTCCCGAGCCAGAATATCCGTAGGCCGTTTCCATCAGGTGCGCGTTCGGATTCGTGTTATCGCAGGCCGACCACAGCTTTTTCTTGCAGAATTCGCAGCTACCGCAGGCGATCGTGAATGGCACAACAACGCGATCGCCCTTTCGCAGATTCGTTACCTGTTTCCCCACATCTTCGACGACGCCCATGAATTCGTGTCCCAGGATGTCGCCTTGCTCCATCGTTGGGATGAACCCGTCGAAGAGATGCAAATCTGAGCCGCAGATCGCCGTTCGCGTAACGCGAATCACGGCATCGTGCGCGTTCAGAATCTTAGGATCTGGCACGTTGTGAACTTCAACCTTGCCTTTGCCCATCCAGCATAGTGCCTTCATGATTTGCCGCTCCCTGTCTGCGCCGCCCGGCTCTGGCCTGGCGGGGTTGGGATTTTTTCCCCGTACATCGATTCTTTCGCGCCGGCAACCATGCCGCGTGGTCCGTGCGGTTGTCCTTGAGTTCGCGGGATCTCGCCCGTTTCGGCGAGGGCCTTGAAGTGGCGAAGATTTTCGATCACGCCCTGCTTCGGATTGCGATCTCCAATCGTCGCCATCGCGCTCTTCCACTTCCCGATTTCAAATTCTTGCAGCAGCGTCACCAGAGTTCCGCGATTCCCAGGTGCCGGTTCGAACATCACCTCGCCTGCTTGATGGAGATCGCCGTCAATTGTTTTCCATGCGAGTCGTCGCCCCGGCTCCGCAGCCAGAATTTCGGAGTTCCATTCAAGCGTCTTGTCGCCGGCTTGCATCGTCCAGCGCGAAGTTCGATCGCCTGTTCGCACCACCTTCACGATCTGCCCCTGCCACTGCGGCACGTTCTCTAGGTCGCTCCACAGCTGATAGAGCGTCTGCGGATCGGCTTGAACGTGCGCGGTAGTCCTGACCCAACTTCTTCCATCCCTGTCTTCGGGTGGCGGAATGTACTTCCCCTCCACCACAACTCCGGCGCTGGTCGCTCGTGGCAACGGTTCGGCGTTCGGCTTTTCCCTGAGTGCATCTGTCATGTTTCACCCCGAATTTAAATTGCGTCTCGGCGAGTCGCGAGATCCGCTAAGTCTTGCGAGGTCTTTGGCTTCGCCATCTTTTCGTGCATCGCGCCCTTCACGCTTCCGGGCACAACATTCGCCAACATTCCTTCGACCTTCGTCGTCATCGACGCCGCGTAAATCGTGGTCCTTACCGTAGAGCAGCGCTTCGATGCCTTGCTTCGCAACCTCCGCCGGCTGCTTTCGTTCTTTCCTTCCGATCCGACTTCTTGTTATCCATTCCCGCGCGATAAAAGAAATCCGTATCGGTCGGTCCAGGTTAAAGCGCTGTCACCGTAACTGCGGTATCGCGCGGTTTATATGTATCGGATGCTCTTTGCGAGCGACAGATCAATGCCTTCACCGCATACACACCAAATTCGGCCGGGATCCTCCGCCGTCATGTGCTGCACAACATATTTCGCAAGGTGCACGATACTGGCGCAGTTCGAATTCACTATCGCAAGTTCTTTTTTGAGCTCCGTCTCCGCGACAGTCCCTCGGCACCTGCTCCAGTCTTCACAACAGTAGGAAAGTAGCAGGCTTCCGCAAATACTCCCGCGAAGGTATTGATAAGGGTAGTTGCCTGTAGTGATCCGTAGTCGAATCGCGCAGCGAGGAATCAGATGCGCCGAATTTTAGCTAATTCTGATCCGCGTCGAACGTTATCAACCCAGCCGAGGAGCTTATCCTTTGGCATAAAGTTTAGGATCGATTCGGGCTTGATGCCGGCGCTCAGAGCCGCTGCGGCCGAAAATTCCATAAAGCGCAGCTGCGACGGGCCGTGTGAATCGGTCCCAAATGAAATTTTACATCCGACCTTTTTTGCAATTCGAAGGAGTCCCACATTTAGGTCTTGCCGATCGGGATAGCCGTCGATCTCGACGGCCTTGTCGAGTTCCGCGGCGACGCCAAACACTTTTTCCCAACTGGCGCTCAGTCCCGGACGAAAGTTGTAAATTCGTCCGCGCGGGTGTCCGAGAATTTGGATATCCGGATTTCTCAAGGC
>Ga0206971_10265_pt2 | contig 15507 bp, 15 predicted proteins | sample Alteio_BWOrgHeat_85_FD_152917 | JGI IMG/M metagenome (GOLD analysis project Ga0206971, IMG submission 152917) | Enriched cells from forest soil in Barre Woods Harvard Forest LTER site, Petersham, Massachusetts, United States -... | ecosystem: Environmental > Terrestrial > Soil > Temperate forest >...
TTAGCTTGCCGTTTGCCTTTTTATCCGCAAAAAACTTATATAAGGGGTCGGCATAGGGGCCGCGAACCCTTATCTTATCAAAAACCGGGTAATTTATATGCTGAACTTCACAAAATGAAGCTAAGGCCTGACCTTCGAGCGGTTCCTGCCCGCCAAAATCATTTGACGGAAATGCAAGTATTTCAAAGTCCTGGCCGGCAAATTTATCTTTTAATTCAGTCAATTCGCCCAGTTGAGGCGTAAAGCCGCATTGCGAGGCGGTATTAACAACTAAAATTACTTTGTTTTTGTACGCTGCAAGGCTGACTTCCTCGCCATCTAACTTTTGAACGTTAAACTGGTAAATGCTGTTATCAATCATTATCAATCATCAGAAGGGTGATACCCGGCCTGGAGTAATATGCCCTCAATATCCCTTTGCTGATCGGGATCGTAAGTATCTTTCAAATCATGGCCAAAAAGCCTGGCTACAGATTGGTAGACAAAGGCTTTAAAGCCGCCTTTCATATCTTTAACCATATCATAGCTGGTGTTTCCCGTTTCGCGGTCAATTAATTTTATTAAAATATCGCCCTGGGAGATCGTCAGTTCTTTAATCTCTTTATTAAACAGGTCTTTTATCTCGGTTTCACATTGGGTGATCAATACTTTTTGCTGGCGCTTATCCGGGGTAACGGCAAGGTCGCGCTGCAGTTTCCGGTATCTTTTTCCGGCAAAACTGGCATAAGGCAATACCTTTAAAACGTTATACTTTAAACGCCTGTAGGCTTCGCGGTCTGCTGCGCTCTTAAATATACGCGAATCGGTAATAATAACGTCAGGAGTAACTATCCAGGGCATTAACTTCCCGCTATCAATGGTCAGATAAACAGGGATGGTATCATTTTTGCCAAGTTGTAAAGGTGCAGGTCTTGGTTCAGGTTTAGCCGGTTGCGTCGGCTGGGCCTTTAACACTCCCACCAGGCAACAAAACAGCAGCAAAAGACCAATAAATTTCATAATTTTACGTGTTACAAAATTAACGTAATTATTTTGGTATTTGGATAATAACCTGCAAAATATAAAAATTTATTGCAAGTTAATGAAAATTTATAACGTGCGGCGATGAAAGAGTTAGTGATTGATTTGGAGGCTGAGAAGAATGAAATACTGAAACGGTATGGCGCCCTGTTGCGTGCCTGCCGGTCGACTTTGCAAAAAGGCGATAAAAAGCTGATACGCAGGGCGTTCGAAATGGCGCTTGAGAGTCATAAGGACATGCGCCGCAAATCCGGCGAACCTTATATTTATCACCCCATTGCCGTTGCACAAATAGCCGCCGAAGAAATTGGTTTGGGTACCACCTCCATCGTTTGTGCTTTGCTGCATGATGTGGTAGAAGATACCAACATGACCCTGGATGATATTGAAAGGGAGTTTGGAAAAAAGGTGGCCATGATTATTGATGGCCTTACAAAAATATCGGGGGTTTTTGATACCAACAGTTCGCTGCAGGCCGAGAATTTCCGCAAAATGCTGCTTACACTTGCGGACGACGTAAGGGTGATACTGATAAAGCTGGCCGACCGCCTGCATAATATGCGTACAATGGAGTTTATGCCGCGCGATAAGCAGCTAAAATTGTCGTCGGAAACGGTGTACCTTTATGCGCCTTTGGCGCATCGCCTGGGCCTGTATGCCATAAAGTCAGAATTGGAAGACCTTTCGATGAAATACATGGAAAGGGAAACTTACCAGTTTATTAAAAATAAACTAAACGAGAAAAAAGCCGAGCGCGAGAAATTCATACGCGATTTTATAGACCCGGTAAAAAAGGTTTTATCAGGGCAGGGGCTCGATGCAGACATCTTCGGCAGGCCGAAGTCAATTCATTCCATCTGGAATAAGATGAAAAAAAAGGCCATTCCCTTCGAGGAAGTGTACGACCTTTTTGCTATCCGTATCATATTAGACAGCACGCCCGAACACGAAAAGGCGGATTGTTGGAAGGCTTACTCCATCGTAACCGATCTTTACCGGCCAAACCCTGACCGGTTGCGCGACTGGATTTCATCGCCTAAAGCCAACGGCTATGAATCGCTGCATACCACAGTGATGGGGCCGCGCGGGCAGTGGGTTGAAGTACAGATCCGCACGAAACGAATGAATGAAATTGCCGAAAAAGGTTTTGCGGCGCACTGGAAATACAAAGAGTCGACAACCGATAGCGGGCTGGACCTGTGGGTGCAAAAGGTAAGGGAAATGCTGAAAAACCCCGATTCCAACGCGCTGGATTTCCTGGACGATTTCAAGATGAACTTGTTTTCGGACGAGATATTCATATTTACACCCAAAGGTGCGCTCATCCAGTTGCCGCTTAATGCCACTGCGCTCGATTTTGCCTTCGAGATACATACCGACGTCGGCGCAAGCTGTATCGGCGCCAAAGTAAATCATAAACTGGTGCCGCTAAACCATAAGCTGCAAAATGGCGACCAGGTAGAAATCATCACTTCGAGCAAGCAAACGCCTAAGGAAGACTGGCTGAATATCGTAGTAACGGCTAAAGCCAAGGCCAAGATCAAATCAGCGCTAAAGGAAGAGAAACGGAAAATTGCCGAAGATGGAAAAGAGATATTGGAAAGGAAGCTCAAGTCGCTAAAGATAACCTACAACTCCGAAAACATACACAAGCTAAGTTATTTCTTTAAGCTGCCGTCCGTTCAGGACTTGTTTTACAATGTGGCCCAGGGCGTTATCGACATGAAGGACCTGAAAGAGTACCAGGCCTCGGAAAGGGTGGTTGAAAACAAGCCGCAGGATAAAATAGAAGCCGAACAGGTACAGAGCCTGATGCGCAACCTGAAGTCGAAGGACAGCGATATGCTTCTGATAGGCGAGGATATGCAGAAGATTGACTATAAACTGGCCAATTGCTGCAATCCAATACCAGGCGACGATGTTTTTGGCTTTATCACAGTAAGCGATGGCATAAAAATACATCGTACCAATTGCCCTAATGCAGCAAAACTGATGGCCAATTATGGCTACCGAATAGTAAAGGCCCGGTGGACCAACCAGCAGGAACTTGCATTTTTAACCGGTTTAAGGATCACCGGCATCGATGACGTTGGTTTGATTAACAAACTAACCACGGTTATATCCAATGATTTTAAGGTTAATATGCGCTCGATAACCGTTGATAGTGACAATGGTATTTTTGAAGGATCAATTATGGTTTATGTAAATGACACCGAGCACCTGGATAACCTGATCAGGAGATTAAAAACGGTTAAAGGCGTAACCGGAGTGAATCGTTTTGATTCGATGGTCGAGAAAGCCTCCTGATTAGTTGGCAATTTGCGATAGGCAGTTAGCAGTGATTTTATGCTGGAAACTGTAAACTAAAAAACTGCCAACTAAAATTCATAATTTTGCAATGTAATAACACACTATGCCTCAACAGGAAACCATTGCGATGGTTAAAAAGATTTTCGAGGCTTATCTCGAAAATAAGAACCTCAGGAAGACCCCGGAGCGTTTTGCAATACTCGAAGAGATCTATTCACGAACAGACCATTTCGATGTGGAATCGTTGTATATCCACATGAAAAACAAAAAGTACCGCGTAAGCAGGGCTACCGTATACAATACGCTCGAATTGCTGGTATCATGCGACCTGGTAACCAAACACCAGTTTGGAAAAAATATGGCGCAGTTCGAAAAATCCTACGGCTATAAGCAGCACGACCATATTATCTGCATCGATTGCGGAAAAGTGGTGGAGTTTTGCGATCCACGCATACAACAGATACAAAGCATGATGGGCGGGCTATTAAAATTCGAGATCAAACACCACTCGCTTAATTTGTACGGCAACTGCGATAAGTTAAAGGCCGGGTATTGCGATAGAAAAGTTTAAAGTTTTTGTTTTAAGTTTTATCGTGATAGATACAATTATCATGATACATTTGCATTGTTAATTGAAATAGTTTTGATGAATTTCTGAGCGGAATTCAGCGGGAAATTCACCAACGAAAGTTTATAATTTAATGGCTGTTGACGTATTATTAGGCCTCCAGTGGGGCGATGAAGGTAAGGGAAAAATTGTTGATGTACTGAGTGCGGGGTACGACCTGATCGCACGGTTCCAGGGCGGCCCAAATGCCGGGCATACGCTTGAGTTTGACGGTAAGAAGTTTGTTTTGAATACAATACCCTCAGGGATATTTTTTGAAAACACCATGAACCTCATCGGGAACGGTGTGGTTATCGACCCGATCACGCTAAAACGTGAAATTGATAAACTTAAGGATGCTGGCCATGATCTTTTGGCAAAGGGTAACCTGATGATTGCCAAGCGGGCACATCTGATCCTGCCGACACACCAATTGTTGGATGCGGCTTCGGAAAAGAAAATGGGCGAGGGCAAAATAGGCTCAACGCTAAAAGGCATCGGTCCCACTTATATGGATAAAACAGGCCGTAACGGGCTGCGTGTGGGCGATATTACGCTACCCGACTTTAAGGAGCGATACCAAAAGCTGGTTGACAAGCACGTTTCGATGCTAAAAGCCTTATATGGCGAGGTAGCTGACTTCTCTGAACGTGAAGCGGCATTTTTTGAGGCGATAGAACTGATAAACAAATTTCAACTCGTCGATTCTGAGCATATTGTCAACAAATATTTGCGAAAAGGTAAAAAAGTTTTGGCTGAAGGCGCACAGGGCACCATGCTGGATATCGATTTTGGCTCTTATCCTTTTGTCACTTCGTCAAATACAACAACCGCCGGCGCCTGCACCGGTTTGGGTATCGCCCCAAACAGGATTGGCGAGGTGATCGGCATTTTTAAAGCTTATTGTACCAGGGTCGGAGGCGGCCCCTTCCCGACCGAACTCAACAATGAAACGGGCGAAGAATTAAGGCGCATTGGTCATGAGTTTGGGGCGACTACAGGCCGTCCGCGCCGCACAGGCTGGATCGATCTGCCTGCATTGAAATATGCAATTATGCTGAACGGCGTGACCCAACTGGTGATGACCAAAGCAGATGTGCTCAGCGGATTTGACAAAATATACGCCTGCACCCATTATAATTATCTTGGCGAAACGATAGACTATATGCCTTATGATATTTGTGCGGTTGACGCTATACCTGTTTTACAAGAGATAGACGGATGGAATGAAGATTTGACCGGCATTACGCAAGTCTCACAAATACCGGCCCGGCTTAATAACTACATCAGGTTCCTCGAAGAGCAACTTGGTGTACCTGTGAAATATTTATCGGTTGGCCCCGACAGGGTGCAGACATTGGTATTAAATTAAATTGGTTTAGATACTTTTGCAGCGCCGTCCCGAACGTTCGGGACGGCGCTATTTTTTTGCCGTGATCAAAGCCATTGACGATCCGTCCGTTTTTAAAACAAAAGCCCTTCAATGGGCCAGTTCGTTTGATGCGTTTTGTTACCTCGACTCCAATAATTTTACCGATCCCTTTTCAAAATTCGACTGCTTAATAGCGGCCGGCATAAAGGACCAGTTGTTAGCGGATGCAGGAAATGCTTTTGCTGAACTGGAGCATTTCCGCATGGGGAACCCGGGCTGGGTGACTGGATTTTTTAGCTATGATCTGAAAAATGAAACAGAGCACTTAAGTTCAAATAATGACGATTACCTGGGTTTTCCGGATCTTTATTTTTTCGCGCCGCAATATGTGATCCTTATTAAGGGAAGTAAGATCGAGATCATCGCAGATAATCCTCAGGCTGTTTTCGCGGCTATCGAGTCGGGGAACCACCTCCATCAAAAACAGCAATCACCTATAGTGATCAATGCAAAAATCAGCAAAGCAGAATATCTCGGCACAATAACTAAAATAAAAGATCATATTGCCCGCGGCGATATCTACGTAACCAATTTTTGCCAGGAATTTTATGCCGAGAAAACAGAAATTGATCCGCTGGAAATATTTACAAAATTGAATAAGGTATCCCCTGCTCCTTTTTCCGCATTCATGAAGTGGAACGACCATTATGTGATCTGCGCATCGCCTGAACGTTTTTTGGCAAAACGACACGATAAACTGATATCCCAACCGATCAAAGGTACGGCCAAACGCGGAAAAAACGAGGCCGAAGATGAGGCAATCAAGCGGGAATTAAGAAGTGAAACCAAGGAGCAGCAGGAAAATGTAATGATTGTTGACCTTGTACGAAACGACCTGACACGATCGGCAAAGCCCGGCACCGTCAGAACCGAAGAGCTTTTTGGCATTTATAGTTTTAACCAGGTCCACCAGATGATCTCGACGGTGGCTTGCGAAATAGATACGAACATTTCGGCAGTATCGGCCATCAAAAATGCCTTCCCGATGGGCAGCATGACTGGTGCGCCAAAGATTAGCGCCATGCAATTAATGGAGCAATTTGAGCGCAGTAAACGCGGCCTTTATTCAGGCGCTATCGGTTATTTCAGCCCGGATGGTGATTTTGATTTTAATGTGGTAATCCGAACGTTGCTGTATAACGCCAAACAAAAATATTTGTCATTTCAAGCTGGCAGCGCAATCACTTTTCATGCCGATGCAGAAAAGGAGTACGAGGAATGTTTGCTTAAAGTGAAGGCGATACGGGAAGTGCTTGGTCAATCCTGATTTTACTCCCCACCCTCACTACCACATCCGACCCTTTCGCAAAAAATGCTGAGTAAGGCTTTACGCTTAAAAACGGGACAAATGCCTCGCCATAGAGTGCAGCTATGTCGGCCTCGAAAACAGGGTCTTTAACCTCCGCTACCTGCCACGATACATGTTCCACCTGGTATTCCATAGTTAACGCATCGCTCCAGGTATTATAGCCCCGGTAATGCTCAAAGATAAATTCCTCGGGGCTGCCGGTTCTAATGTATTCAAAATGATTGCTTACGGAAGCGCCTAATTTATTCCATTTACCCCTAAGCTTCCATTCGTACGAAAAATGCGTTTGATTATGATCATCCGGCGTGGCCGAATGCCGCATGGGCATTGCGCTGTAATGCTCTTTATAAAGGTTATTGGCAATCAGGCTGATCATCCGTTTGGGCACGATCTCGCTCACAAAAACTGCCCCGCGTTTCCATTCTTTTCCGTCAAAATGCCGCACATAGAAACGAAGGTTAACTTCTTCAAAATTGACATGCAGGGGCCATTTTATGCCGAGTACTTTGGTGTTTTCAAACATAAAGCCCACCATACTCACCAGGGCTTTTCCTTCCCATAGATCAAGCACAGTTGCAAAAGGCAGGTATGGTTTTAATATTTCCGGATCCACGTCATAATTCAGCATTAAAAGGTTGGTCCATCGCGCCTGAAGAAACCGTTTTTTCGTCATGGAAGAAAGTGTGAACAATGTTCTGGCATGTATTATTCTTAAATTGAAGTTTTGGCCGCAGATATAAAACAAAATTTGACTTCAGACTTACGACTTCAGACTACTGACTTAAAACTAAGCCTCTTCTCCGATAGTTTTCTTTCGCTTGAAGAGATTTACTTTGGATTCTTTTCCTTTCAGGAGGCGCTCGATGTTTTTTTGATGTGTAACCATAATCAGCACACAAATGCACATGCCAAAAATCACCACCAGGTTGTTGGTGTATTGGTTGTAAAAGAAAGTTACCCCGGTAAGGTAAGTAAAACCACCTATTATTGAACTAAGGGATACATAGCGGGTAACCAGCAAGACGATAACAAATACAATGATGCACAGCAAAGCCGCCTGTATGTTTACCGCCAGCACCATGCCAAACAGCGTTGCTATTCCTTTGCCGCCCCTGAAACCGGCAAATACAGGGAACAAGTGGCCCATTACCGCAGTGATGCCTAATGCCAGTTGGTAGCTTACCAGGTCGGAGTGGGGCCCGCCGGTCACCGAAGTGCCAATAAAATGTGCCAGGTAGGTTGCCGTCCACCCTTTTGCAATATCGATAAGCATCACCGGGATACCGGCTTTTTTACCCAGCACCCTGAAGGTATTGGTTGCCCCGGCATTACCGCTGCCATACTCGCGCACGTCTACCCCGTAAAATGCCTGGCCTATCCATACGGCGGTTGGTATGGAGCCGCATAAATAAGCCAGAATTAACGCTGTTATAGAGTACGGAGTTATCATCTCAGCACAATATTAGTAAATTTTAAGTCCGAAAGTCCGGAAAGTCCGAAAGTCCGAAAGAAAAAAATCGATTTTACTAAAGCCGGGCGGGGAAAAAGGTCACTATTTTCCAATCTCTGCTTTTAAACTTAAATCTAAACTTTTAACCGAATGGGTCAAAGCGCCAACAGAAATGTAATCCACGCCGCTGGACGCATATTCGCGAATATTATCGATCGTGATACCGCCGGATGCCTCTGTGATGAATCTGCCGCCAATGATGTTCACGGCGTTTTTGAGGTCGGTCAAATTAAAATTATCCAGTAATACCCGGTCAATGCCGCCGGTTTGTAAAACCTGTTGCAACTCATCAAGGTTTCTTACTTCAATCTCGATGGCAAGTTTTTTATTTTGTTCTTTGAGATATTCGTGTGCTTTTTCGATGGCCTGTTTTATACCTCCCGAATAGTCGACGTGATTATCCTTTATCAGGATCATGTCGTACAGGCCAAAGCGGTGATTTACGCCCCCGCCAATCCGAACCGCCCATTTTTCAAGATAACGCATGCCCGGGGTAGTTTTGCGTGTATCCAAAACTTTGGTGTGCATGCCTTTTAAAATTTCAGTGATGTGATGGGTTTTCGTGGCAATCCCGCTCATGCGCTGCATACAATTCAAAACCAGCCTTTCAGCTGTCAATATGCTCCGCGCATCGCCTTCCACTTCGAAAGCGATATCGCCGGACTTTACTTTTGCGCCATCGCGCAGGTTGATGTTTAGTTTAAGATCAGGGTCGACAATATGGAATATCTCTTCTGCAAGTTCAACACCCGCTAAAATTCCTTCGTCCTTAACTAAAAGTTTTGCTTTTCCAATCGCACCTGCGGTAATTGTGGCCAGCGATGTGTGGTCGCCATCGCCAACATCCTCTTTGAGTGCGCTTTTAATGAATGGGTCAACTATTTCTTTATCCAAACCGGGTATTTGTTTTGTTTGCAAAAGTAAGAAAGTTCGTGGTAGTTCATAGTTTATGGTTGATTGTTAATGGCAGGAAATCGCAGATAGTGCACGGTTAATGGTTGGTGCTTCATAGCAGAACCATTCACGTTTTGCGCACATACACCCTACGAAACACCTGCGAAAACACCAGTTTTTAGCCCGCTAAAATAGATTGACGCCTCAAATCTGTACGTTTTTGAGACATTTCGTGAACACTTATAGCAGCGGAACTGCAAAACAGCGTACCCGGTTGTGCCGGCCGTGCTTATTATCCTGGCTGCTACGCGTCAAAGGCGCTTTTTGGGTGCACAGTTAACGAGAAGATGTAAGAACTGAAAGGCCAGGGGTAACGGTTGTTGCGGTATTCCTTCTCCCCTGCTTCTACCGTTTGCCTTTTACCCTTCACGCTACCTAACCCTCTCCGTTTCAATTCTAAGTTCGATGAGCTGCAGATTTCCGTTAATCTCTTTCAGGGTAAAGGCGATCCGGTACGCGCCTTTACTGCTGTTCATCAGGAGCACACCAAACTGGTAATGGGGGTTCGAGTTTATTTTATGCAAGACTTGAACCGAAACGGGCCGGTTTTGACTGAAAAAATTATTTAAAACAACCTCTGCCCGGGCTTTTGAGTAAGTGTTTTCGTTCCCCTGTATAACAACATCCACACTTTCGGCCATGAGCGCCGAAAGCTCGTGCATATTTGCCTGCCTGATGATGCCGGCCACTTTATTAATGGGGTCGTCAGCGGCGAAGCTCCGAAAAGCCAGGAAAATTATAAAAAAAGGCAGGTACCGTTTCTTCATAGCATTCAGCAAACAAAAAAGTAAAAAACCGTGACAAAAATTCGCGTTTAATCAACCGTTTATCGCAGCACATTGGGTTTGGGGTGCAACCCAGGTCGGGGTGCTATAATTCTCGTTAAAAAACCGGTCGATTAGTAAATATAATTACCATATTAAAACGCTCCCTTTATATTTGCATTGTGGAAGACAAAAAAAAAGTTGCACTAATTATACTTGACGGCTGGGGATACGGCCGCGAAGACAGTTCGAACGCCATATTTATGGCACATACGCCGTTTGTCGATTCTCTTTTAAAAAAATACCCCAATTCAAAGCTCGAAGCCTCGGGTACGGCGGTAGGTTTGCCCGCAGGGCAGATGGGCAATTCGGAGGTGGGACACATGAACCTGGGCGCCGGCCGCGTGGTTTACCAGGAACTTGGCCGCATACACAAGGCCGTTGATGGCAATGAATTGCCCCACAACCCGGTATTAAAAGAGGCCTTTGAGTACGCCAAACAAAATGGTAAAAGCGTTCATTTGATCGGCCTTGTTTCTGATGGGGGTGTCCACTCCCATATCAGGCATGTTAAGGGCCTGTGTGATGCCGCTAATGGTTTTGGCCTGCAAAAAGTATTTGTACATGCCTTCCTTGACGGGCGCGACACAGACCCAAAATCGGGAGCGGGTTTTATAACCGACCTGGAAGACCATATAAAAGATACGCCTGTAAAACTTGCATCGGCCATCGGCAGATATTATGCAATGGACCGCGACAATCGCTGGGAGCGGGTAAAACTCGCTTATGATTTAATGGTGAATGGCATTGGTGATCCGTCCAAAGATATTGTTCAATCTATCAAAGAGTCGTATTTAAGAGATGTAACCGATGAATTTATTAAACCAATTGTCGGCGTTGATAAAAATGGAGCGCCGCTTGCCACTATAGCGGAAGACGACGTCGTGATCTGTTTCAACTTCCGTACCGACCGCGGCCGCGAGATCACTATTGCTTTAACACAAAAGGCATTCCCTGAATATAATATGCACCCGCTTAACCTGCACTACATCACCATGACGCCCTATGACGAAACTTTTAAAGGCGTTAAAGTGCTTTTTGACAAGGAAGACCTGACCCAAACGCTGGGTGAGATTTTGGAGGAAGCCGGAAAAAACCAGATCAGGATTGCCGAGACGGAAAAGTATCCGCACGTTACCTTTTTCTTTTCGGGCGGGCGCGAAAAGGCATTTGACAATGAAAAACGCCTGCTGGCGCCATCCCCCAAAGTTGCCACTTATGACCTGCAGCCCGAAATGAGCGCCGAGGGCATTCGGGATGCTATTTTACCGGAATTAAAAAGCGGCTGGCCTGATGTCATCATCCTTAATTTCGCCAATACGGACATGGTTGGGCATACCGGCGTATTCAGCGCGGTAGTTAAAGCCGCCGAAACGGTTGATGCCTGTACGAAAGCTGTGGTGGAAACAGGAATTGCAAACGGCTATTCGTTTATCATCATTGCCGACCATGGCAATGCCGATTATATGATCAATGACGATGGTACGCCAAATACCGCCCACTCTACCAATTTGGTGCCCTGCATCATTATTGATAAAGATGTTAAACAGGTAAAAGATGGCAAACTGGGTGATATTGCGCCAACTATCCTGAAAATGATAGGCGTTCCGATCCCTGAAAAAATGACGGGGAATGTATTGGTTTAAACCTGGTGCGAAAAATGCCGCATCCCTGGTGCTAGGCTTCGCTATGTTGGTTTATTTATCAGCATGTAAACCCCATATCGAAAACAACGGCGCTTTTGATTTGAGCGGCTATTTTAAAAAAGAGGCCGCGCGGCTCAAAAAGGTAAACAGGCCTGTTAAAAAAACGGTGTCCCATAACGGCGTCACCGAAACCAAAACCGTGCATATTGCTAACTGGGAACAGGAACTGGGCCTTTTTATCGATGCCGATATTAATAAGCCCACCTGGAGGAGCAACTACAACGTAACAGACGAGGATAGCCTCCTGGCCTATCGTGCGAAGGATTCAACAATGAAGGTGAGTGAAATACTCATTAAACGCGATCAGCAAAAAATACGGTGGATACTCATCTACACTAAAACGCCCAAAAACTATCTTTATACAACCACCCAAAAACTAGTCTATTATCCCGACTCCATATATTACATATCCACACGGCAGGACGTCAGGTTTATGGGGAGGAACAATTACAGGGTAACTGGGGTGATAAGTAAATAACCGTATAGGCGTCCCAACAATCCTCGGGACCTGCCCCCCTGCTATCGCAAGCAAATTTCGCTGCCTTTGGCTTGTGGTCCGCTCGCAGGTCACCCGCGTTCTTCTTGGCAGGCGTTTTACATTAAACAGAATTTTGTATTTTTAAGGCATGAGCCGTAATTACAAGTTCCACAATCCGGAAGGCCTGTGTTTCATAAGTTTTGGCAGCAAAATAATCACCCTATCGAACTATGGAGCAACAATGTGATCCAACAAAAAATTGATTATACGCACAACAATCAGGTTGAGGCAGGCTTTGTAGAAAACGATTATGAGTATTTATATAGCAGCGCACGTGATTATTGCGGCATAAAAGGATTAGTAAAGGTAATTATCGATTGATTTCGCTGCTTGGTTCAGCATAGTTGGCATGGGTGGTTACCTATCGCCTGACCACAAGCCAAAGGCTTGCGGTAGCGAATTTGCTTGCGGGAGCAGGGCAGCACAAGGTTATCCGGCTGGAACAAAAATCCCTCCTACAAAGGTAAACTTAGTTCGACCACAATAATGCAGTCCATCAATGAGTAAAGAAGTATTAAAGAAAAATCTATTAGACTTATTAAGACCCCGTTTTAAGGCATCCGATTTCACGTTGAATAAGGAGTTGGGGGAGTTTGTAAAAAAGCAAAAGGGCGGCTGGGAAAAGTTTCAGTTGATTTTTCTCAACAGAAAAGACACTTGGGAAATCAATTTAGGCATGCTTATAAGAAAAGATGTAATCGAAGACATATATCATCAAGCATCATCTTTTGACAAAAAATATCAAAAAGGAACGCCCACTATAGGCATTACAGTTGAAAAGTATATAAATGATGGTAAAGAGCACAGATGTTATTTAGGTTCAGAAGATGATATTGAAAGATGTGCACAGTATATAGAAAATCTGTTTCTGAAAGTTGCTAAGCCGTTTTTTGAAGAATATGATAATATAAAAGCGATGGACAAAGCTGTGAATATAAAAAACGGATGCAGTATTTTTTCAGGTTTAAAGTATGAAGGTAATTTGGGTATTATACTTGCTAAACTTGTCAAAAATCCGGACTACGACTTTTTTTTAGAGAAGTATTTAAATCATTATAAAACGCTGGCTAACGGATTTTATCTGCCGGAGTATCTAAAACTTGTTAAAGTTTTAGATACTCCCCCGCCCGGCTAAGCGAAACGCTTAGCCGCGATACCGAAAAGCTTGTGAGCAACATAGCCTGGCCGAGTGCCGGGCTTTGTTATTTTACAGGGCAGCGACGTTTTTTTGAAAGAAGTCTTTAAACTTCTTATTAGTAAGCATTTTATCAATGAGCTTGAAAATGGTTTGCTTGTCGTCCTCGTCAAGCTGCTGGATAAGCCTCATTTGTTCTACGGCTGTTTTATCTTCAATAATAACCTCTGTAGGCACCTTGCCGTCATAATTGATCACCTGGTCGGTGGTCATATTAAACAGTTGGGCCATCTTTTGGAGTTCATCCACTGTTAAAGCCCGCAAGCCCTTTTCGATCTTACTGTAAGCGGATTTATCCACATTGATGTGAGTAGCTACCTCGATCTGTTTAAGATTCTTTTCCTCTCTTATAGCTTTAATGTTGTCTGCCAGGTTCATAAGTCAAAAGTAGTGTTAAATAACACTATTGTCAATATGTGTTAAATATCAAAACTTTTTAGTTGCTAAAAAGAAAACATATTATTACTCCCCGCTACCGCAAGCAATTTTCGCTGCCTTTGGCTTGTGGTCCGCTGACCGGTCGCCCCAGATGTCGGTAGTTTGCGCGGACCGCTGTTCGAAGTTTGTAACCCCCATGCTACCGCAAGCAAATTTCGCTACCGCACCTGCTACCGCAAGCAAATTTCGCTACCGCAAGCCTTTGGCTTGTGGCCCGCTCGCAGGTCACCCGCGTTCTTCTTGGCGGGCGTTTTACATTAAACAGAATTTCGTATTTTTAAGGCATGAGCCGTAATTACAAATTCCACAATCCGGAAGGTCTGTATTTCATAAGTTTTGGCAGCAAAATAATCACCCGATAGAACTATGGAGCGCCAATGTGATCCAACAAAAAATTGATTATACACATAACAATCCGGTTGAGGCAGGCTTTGTAGAAAACGATTATGAGTATTTGTATAGCAGCGCACGTGATTATTGTGGCATAAAAGGATTAGTCAAGGTAATAATCGATTGATTTCACTGCTTGGTTTAGCATAGTTGGCATGGGTGGTTACCTATCGCCTGACCACAAGCCAAAGGCTTGCGGTAGCGAATTTGCTTGCGGGAGCAGGGGGGAAATTCAAAGTTTTATGACATTAATAGGGTTCGGTAATACTACTCATACGACAGTTAGCGGGGGCAGTTAAGTAAATATTTACAATGCCATATATTTTAATTTTTATTGGAACATTGTTCATTTATTTGTATAAAATTGTCGCTTCTTTATTGATAGGGAAAAAAGTTCCTTCATTCAAAAAAGTATCGTCAAAGGGAAATGAACTAGAAAAAAAAGGGGTCGGATGTATAGTCATCATGCTTTTGTTTTTCTTAATTTATTTATTACACTTAATGCGATTGTAGGCTGCACTGTACCAAAGCTGTTGATAATTATAAAACGCCCTCCTCCTGCTATCGCAAGCAAATTTCGCTGCCGCAAGCCTTTGGCTTGTGGTCCGCTGACAGGTCCCCCATGCTACCGCAAGCAATTTTCGCCCCCCCTGCTATCGCAAGCAAATTTCGCTACCGCAAGCCTTTGGCTTGTTGTCCGCCGACAGGTTACCCGCGTTCCCGTTGGCAGGCGTTTTACATTAAACAGAATTTTGTATTTTTAAGGCATGAGCCGTATTACAAATTCCACAATCCGGAAGGTCTGTATTTCATAAGTTTTGCAACGGTATTTTGGATAGATGTATTTGTGCGGCGTTTGTACTTTGATTGTATAGTCGAAAGTTTGAATCATTGTGTTGATGAAAAAGGAATGGAAATATTTGCCTGGTGTATTATGCCAAGTCATGTCCATATCGTATTCCGTTCGACGATTTTGAAGCCGGAAACCCTTATAGGCAGCTTTAAATCCTATACATCAAAAAAATGGTAAAACTGATAGCAGATAACCTACAGGAAAGCCGGCGCGAATGGCTGCTAAACGCATTCAAAAAAGCCGGAGCGGCAAATTCAAACAATACAAAAAATCAGTTTTGGCAGCAAAATAATCACCCGATCGAACTATGGAGCAACAATGTGATCCAACAAAAAATTGATTATACACATAACAATCCGGTTGAGGCAGGCTTTGTAGAAAACGATTATGAGTATTTGTATAGCAGCGCACGTGATTATTG
>Ga0206971_10289_pt1 | contig 15429 bp, 11 predicted proteins | sample Alteio_BWOrgHeat_85_FD_152917 | JGI IMG/M metagenome (GOLD analysis project Ga0206971, IMG submission 152917) | Enriched cells from forest soil in Barre Woods Harvard Forest LTER site, Petersham, Massachusetts, United States -... | ecosystem: Environmental > Terrestrial > Soil > Temperate forest >...
ATTTATTCATAAAGATGACCTCGGGTTGGTGCAAGCGATCATAAAAGAGCGGGAGAAAAGAGAAATTGACACCGTAAGATATGAGGCCAGGTTGGTAAAAAAGGATGGCCAACCAATATGGTTTGAGATATTCGGGAGCAGAACGGTTTATCGGGGTGCGCCCGCGCTGATGGGAACTATGGTCAATATTAACGAAAGAAAGGAAGCCGAAAACGAGATCCAAAGGCTAAGCCGTTTGTACCATTTTATCAGCCGCATCAACGAATCGATGTTAAAATCAGAATCCGAGGAAGATATTTTTTCCGAAGCGTGCCGCATCGCAGTAGAAGTAGGCAAATTTAGAATGGCATGGATAGGTTTGTATGACGAGAAGAATGACCGTATCACTCCGGTTGCCTGGGACGGTTATGATAATGGCTTCCTTGATCTGATCCGTGTTTCGGATATGAAAGTCTCGGAATCTGCTATTCCATCGGCCAGGGCAATTCGACAAAAGGCCCCCTTTTATTATAATGATATCGCCAACGATCCGGATTTGCCTGATTTTATCAAACATGAAATGGTAAAAAGGGATTATCTGTCGGCTACGTCGTTCCCAATATTTATTAATGGCAAAGTTGTGGCGGCCATGGTTTTGCTTGTATCTGAACCTTTTTTCTTTAATGACCAGGAAATTAAGCTGCTTCGGGGAGTGACAGATAACATTACGTATGCCGTTGACAAAATGAAGATAAGACAGCATCAAACGGCATCAGAAGCCAATCTTCGTTCAATTTTTGACAGCACCGATGTTTCTTATTTACTGCTTGATGCGACGTACAACATTATTGCCCTGAATCAGCAAATGAAGGAGGTTTACCAGGACAACCTGGGCACAACGCTTGGGGAAGGCGATAACCTGATAGAATTAATTGTACCTGAGCGAAGAGAAAGCATCCGTAAACTATATGACGCCGTGCTGTTCACAAAAAAGCCTACAGGCTACGAAGCCAGCTTTACAAAAAATGGTTTTACCAGGCATTTTGCAGCAAGTGTTTTTCCAATAATAGTGGGAGATGAAGTGATCGGGCTATGTATTTCAACTATTGATATTACGGATAGAAAAAATGCACTCGAAAAGCTGGAAGCGGCCAATGAGGACCTTCAAAAAAAAACCAGGGAGTTGGAATATTCAAATACCGAATTGGAGCAATTCGCTTACGTTGCTTCGCACGACCTGCAGGAACCCCTGAGAATGGTCACCAGCTTTTTGAGCCAGCTGGAAAAGAAGTATGGTAATGTACTTGATGAAAAAGGGAAAAAATATATCTACTTCGCAACGGACGGGGCCAAAAGGATGCGGCAGCTTATTCTCGACTTGCTCGAATTTTCGAGGGTAGGACGCACGGAGGACAGCCTTGAGGCTGTTGATTTTAACAACCTTATCAATGAAGTACTGCCCTTATATCGAAAAAATATCGGGGAGCTTAATGCCAAAGTACACGTTGGGCAACTCCCAACGCTGCAGGTGTATAAAACCCCTGTGAGGCAGGTTTTTCAAAACCTGATAGGCAATTCTCTGAAATATCATAAGGAGGGTGTTGCGCCGGTGATCACAATATCCGCAAAAGAAACTAAAAAAGCCGTTGAGTTCTCGATTAAAGACAATGGAATCGGCATTGATCCCGAATATTTTAACCAGATTTTTATTATTTTTAAGCGGCTTCACAACCGCGATCATTATTCGGGTACGGGTATGGGGCTGGCCATAACCAAAAAGATCATAGAGAATATGGGTGGCCGGATATGGGTCGACTCGCGCGAAGGCGAGGGCGCCGTCTTTCATTTTACGATTCCTAAGAACCCAAACAGATGAAATCAATTAACCTTTTGCTGGTAGAAGACAATGAAGGCGATATTGTACTTACAATGGAAGCTTTCGAAGAGAGCAGGCTGATCAATAAAATAACGGTACTTAGGGATGGCAAGGAGGCGATCAGGTTTTTTGATAATTTGCCAAATGAAACCGAACGACCCGACCTGGTTTTACTTGACGTCAATCTGCCCAAAGTGAGCGGCCACGATGTCCTGAAGCATATTAAAAGTGATGAAAAACTCAGGACCATACCAGTCATTATGTTAACAACCTCATCCGCTGAAAAGGATATATTGCAGAGTTATAAAAACCATGTCAATTGCTATATCACCAAGCCCATTGATATAGGCGATTTTATTAAGGCGATGGCAAAGATCGAAGACTTTTGGATAAACATCGTTTCCATCCCGACAAAACGTTGAAAAATGCCCGATAAAAGTTATCTGTCTCTACTGGTTATTGAAGACAACCCCGGCGATTTTGAACTTATCGAGGAGTTTCTGCTTGAACAGATCGAGGCTCCGGTAATAGCGCACGCAAAAAACTACAAGGAAGCAAAAGTGAACCTGGCCGGCGAAAAGATGACTTTTAACGTCATACTGCTTGACCTCTCGTTGCCCGATAAAACCGGCACGGAATTAATAAAGGATATCGTTCAACAAAGCAATAACGTCCCGGTAATTGTGTTAACAGGATACGATGATTTTGCGTTTGGTGTAAAATCAATTTCGCTGGGCGTTTCTGATTATATTTTAAAGGACGAATTAACTTCGCTAACCTTATATAAAACGATCATATACAGCCTCGAGCGGCGGAAAATAGTTTCTTCATTAGAGGAATCCGAAAAAAGAGTAAGAAGCTTTGCAAGGCAGCTGAGCGAAGTTGTTGAAGAGGAAAGGGCAAGGATAGCCCGCGAAATTCATGATGAATTCGGCCAGCAGCTATCAGGTATCAAAATGTCGCTTTCGGCCTTGAAAAAAGGCGCCGGAACCCAAACCGGCATGGAGCCTATAATTGAAACTATCGTAAACGAAGTAAATCACAGCATCCAGTCGTTAAGGCAAATATCAAACGAATTGCGCCCGGCCCTGCTGGATAAACTCGGATTGCAGGCAGCTATTGAATGGCTGGTAACCGAATTTCAAAAGAAAACAGGCATCGACAGTCATTTCAGCCCCGGCGGCAGCCAACCGGCAATCAGCAAGGACGTTGAGATCAATATTTTCCGCATTTGCCAGGAAGCGCTTACAAATATTACAAAACATGCCTGCGCTACCCTGGTAAATGTAACGATAGCAGGAAATGGAGCAATGATGAACGTGAAAATAACGGATAATGGCAAAGGCATCAATGCCGGTGTTTTGCGGGACCCCCTGTCAATGGGTTTGCTGAATATGCGCGAACGTGCAAACCTGATAGGCGCCGGCCTGCATATTTCCAGTTCTGCCGACGCCGGGACGATGATTGAATTAATTGTAAATACCAATGGCAAAGAAAATATTAATAGCTGACGATCACTCAGCAATAAGGATCGGTGTCAGGCAGATATGCGCCGCTGAATTGCCTTTCGTTCAATTTGGCGAGGCCACCAACTATGCGGAAGTATTTCAGCGGTTGAAAGAAACTGACTGGGATATGCTGATCCTGGATATTGATTTGCCCGGTAGAAACGGCCTGGATATTTTAAAACAAATAAAGGCCGAGAAGTTAAAAGTTCCGGTACTGATGTTTAGTTTCCATAGTGAAGAACAGCTTGCCCTAAGGGCTTTAAAAACCGGTGCGGCAGGTTACCTGTCAAAAGATGCGGCTGATACCGACCTGATCAAAGCCATTAACCAGGTACTGAACGGCAAGAAATACGTGTCGCAGTCCCTTTCGGAAAAACTGATCTCTATACTCGACGAAAGCGCAGACAAAGAACCGCATGAACTGCTTTCCGACCGGGAATACCAAACCTTTATTTTGATCGCATCCGGGAAAACCGTCACGGAGATTTCGGAATTGCTAAGCCTCAGCAAACCAACCATAAGTACCTACCGCGCCCGCATACTTGAAAAAATGAAGCTTAGAAATAACACCGAAATTATTACATACGCCGTGGGTCAGAAGCTCATATAAATCTGCCCTGTCAACCAAACCCCTACAAAGGTTTCCTGTTTTCGTCGATAATAATGGCTCCCCGCCGTTTCGTATAAGCCTTATCAGTGTATTAAAAAATTTGTTTATAAAATGGAAACTTTCGCAAAAAGGGCAGAAGGTTGTATCGCCTTTTCGGCAGCCTTAGTGTCTTCGTTCGTAATTTATTCTTTTAGGAAAAAGCAACCGGTAACGCCGTACAAATCTCCGGCAAGCGTTGCCGCCGCAAATACAGCAAAGGCTGTTGCCGGTCGCCCGGCGGACACCAGGCTACGCGTTTGTAAACCGGTGCTTATCAACCAAACAACTACATGAATTGTGTAATCAAATCTATGGCGGGCTGACCCCCTGTTGACCAACTTTGCTTTGTTGGACCAGGAAAAAAGTCATGCCGGGGAATTCTGAAATAGTAAATATGAAAGTCTCTCATAAAATATCGCACTAATACTTATGGCCGATAAACGGAGGACAGCAGCTTTTCGATAGCGTCAATTTTTGCAGGTAAAATATTAAAAGGTACGAAGGGAGAGGAATATGGAATCGATCAAAAAACTTCAAGACGCCGATGGAACGCGCAGTGTGCTGGTAATAGAAGATAATCCGGGTGATTATGCTTTGGTTGAGGATTTCCTTTCAGAAAACAAAAAAGAATTTATTTTACAACACGCCCAAACCTGCAAAGAAGCCAAAGCTATATTGAATGGCGGGGAAACGCTATTTGATGTTATTCTTTTAGATCTGTCCTTACCCGATAAAACAGGAATAGAACTTATTAGTGAAATCGTAGCCATATCGCGGGCCACTCCGGTAATCGTGCTTACCGGGTCTGAAAGTGTGCATTTCGGTGTAAAGTCTTTATCGTTGGGCATCGCTGATTATCTTCTTAAAGATGGTCTGACACCCCAAATGCTTTACAAAAGCATCTTATACAGCTGCGAACGAAAAAAAGCAATTCTTGATCTCGAAGAATCGGAAAAGCGATACAGTAACCTGTTTCACCTAAGCCCCGAACCGATGTGGGTTTATACCGTTGATAATCTCAGTTTTGAGGATGTAAACGAGGCGGCAATAAAACATTACGGCTATTCAAAAGAAGAGTTTTTAAGCATGAGCATCGGCGACATAAAAGTGGGCGCGACAGGCAAGGCCGGCTTAAAAAATGGTGTGCCATGTAAAGAATACGCAGCAGACAGCGCTTTCGACGAAAATATTACCGTGCACCGAAAGAAAAATGGCGAATTGATATGTGTTGAAGAGAATAGTAACGTGATAGGACACAAAGGAAAAAAAGCAAAAATTGTTTTTGCCAATGATGTTTCCGAACGGTTAAACTACATAGCTGCTATTGAGGCGCAAAATGAGAAACTCCGCGAAATTGCCTGGGTACAATCGCATGTGGTGAGGGCGCCGTTATCGCGCCTGATGGGATTGATCGACCTGTTTAAAAATCACCAAAACACTGTTGAGGAGGGCTGTTTGATCGCTGAATATTTGCTTGCCAGCGCTCATGAATTAGATAGTGTAATAAAAGACATAACCGATAAGGTATATGACAAAATTAAAACCGCAAACCCGCAATTACAAATCAGCGCGTGACTAAAAATTCAAAACCATGAAAATATTGATCGCAGTTTTATTGATGTTTTTTTGCCTGGCGGCATGTCACAAAGATGAAAAACTCTCGCCGGTAACGGCAACAACAACCGCCGCCGTACTTGTTTCGCCGGGTATTACGATACCTGACAAGGCAGTTTTAAAGCTCAAGCTTTTTAGAGACAGCGTAATTTATGATGAAACCTCGATTTCGTTTGAACACGCTGCCAGCCCGGCGTACAATTCGAACCTGGATGCAGTATATTTTGCGGGATTCGGACAATTAGGTTTTGCAAGCATTTCGACTGACGGCAGGGATTTGTCACAATATGTGCTGCCTTACACACAGGGCATGGCTATCCGGCTTGATTTGCACGCAAAAACCGATGGGATTTGCAAAGTAATGATCAGCGATGAAAGCGCAATTCCCGCCGGTGTTCACATTTGGCTAAAAGACAAATTACTGAAGGACAGCGTCGATATCAGCAAGCAGAACTATAGTTTTAATGTCAGCCTGCCGGACACAAGCTCATTCGGTAAAAACAGGTTAGCGGTAATCCTGAAATGAATGGCATCAACGCGAGCCCGATATCATTACAGGGGGATCGTTAAATTGCGCTAAAGCTTCAACCTGGCACGGCGGTTAAATCTTTTTCTGCTTCAATCATCAATTGTACGAATTTTTCCTCTGTCGTTACGTATTTGTTCAACAATGTAAATTGATTTCTGGCCCTCTTTAAATTATGCCCCGGGTATTTTGCTCCGTAGTAAGTGTCGTTATTGAGAAAATCTGTCAGAAAGCGGAGGGCCTGCATGTAAATCATCAGCTTTCCCGAAAATATGAAATATTCTTTTTCTGTTTCAGTTAACACATTCCCCATTTCTGACAAGTAGCCTTTGCAAACGGCGCTAAAAAAATGTTCCCGGATACGAATTTTAGAAAGATCAGTTTCTTCTTCATTTGCAGGCGACAGATAGGTCCTCATCATATCGCCGACATCACTCAAATAATACCCCGGCATTACGGTATCCAAATCAATTACGCATAACCCGTTTTGATGATCATCGAACAGGATATTGCTGATTTTTGTATCATGGTGGATAACCCGCAGGGGCATGCCGCCATTTGTAACCAGCTGCGTATAGGTTTGCAAAATGTCCACATGTTTGTAAACCTCCTTAATTTCATTTGCGGCCTGTCCTGACCGCTCCTGTGTAGCATTTCCATTTGCGGCTTCAAATTGCCGAAACCTTAAGGCGAGGTTATGAAAATCGGTCAAAGTGTGTTTTAGGCGGCCGGTTTCAAAGTCGTTAAGTAAGCGGGTAAACTTTCCAAACTGCTTCGCGGCTTCATAAGCCTGTTTTTTTGAACTTATAAAATTGATGGTTTGCGATCCCTTTACAAATGGAAATAACCTGAATACATCGCCGGTTGCGGATTTAACTAAAAACTCCTCCTGGATTGCCTGCAGCGGGGCTACGAAAAGATAATCAGCTTTGGTTTTTTTAAAATGCGCGTTTAATAAAGTTAAATTTTCGGCAATGTCCTCCGGAGATTTAAAGACATTAACATTGATTTGCTGAAGAATATAATCTCCGGCATCGCCGGATACTTTTAATGTCCGGTTAATTAAACCGGAGCCGAAAGGTTCAATGGTATAATCGGACGGGTTTAGGCCGTAGCTCAGAAGAATATTATCAAACATAATTTAGTTCTTGATCAACCAAACATACATAACGGATGTGTTAAATATCTGTGCAAACGTTTGAGCGTCTTTTTAAAGCAACCTTTTTTAAGAAGTGAGGCGGTCTGAAAAATTGATTTTTTTAACCACAAGGGCGCTAAGGCCACTAAGAAAAGGACTTTCCAACCTTTGCCATTTTCACTTTGTATGTTTTAGCCAATAAGCGCACTAAGGACACTATGGATGCGACTACTCTGTGAAATCTTTTGGCTTTTGAGTCCATTGTGGTAAAAACTATTGATTATAAAGGTTAAGCGTATTAGTTGAGCTACTATATATCTGTCGCTTTTTGCCTCCTGAAGTATGTGAACTACCCTGCCATACAAAAGCGTATGACCTGAAATTATACACTTTTTCAAACGTTTGCGCTGCATAAGTCCCGCTTAAAGCTATCCCCTAAGCAAGTTAATTTCTACTTTCATGAAAATTGCTCCCAAATAAACATTTGGTATAAGCAAAAGGAATTTACAGGTTGATTTGATTATAAAATATGTATACCGATAAAATTTTAGTTATTGGGGCAAATGGCCAGGTTGGAACTGCCTTGCTGCCCGTTTTACAAAACGCGTTTGGCATAAACAATGTTGTTGGGTCTGACCTTTTTACGCCGGCTGCGCCCTGCTGTATCTTTGAAAAACTCGATGCCACAAACGCGGCGGACCTGGCCCACATCTGTAAAAAACATCGGATAACGCAAATATATCACCTTGCTGCTATTCTGTCGGCAAAGGGAGAGGCTGACCCTGTTTGGGCGTGGAATTTAAACATGACGACGCTTTTAAATGTTTTTGAAGTTGCAAGAGCATTGGAGTTAAAAAAGGTTTTCGTTCCGAGTTCTATCGCTGTTTTTGGCGGCAGCGCACAAAGGCATTATACGCCGCAAAACACCTATCTTGACCCAACAACCATTTATGGCGTAAGTAAAGTAGCCGCCGAAAACTGGTCGGTGTATTACCATAAACGTTATGGCTTGGATATTCGCTCGTTAAGATACCCGGGGGTGATCAGTTACCAGTCGATGCCAGGCGGCGGTACCACCGATTACGCGGTTGATATGTTTCACAAAGCGGTTTTTAATGAAAACTATGTTTGCTATTTAAGCGAGGACACGCGCTTACCCATGATATATATAAATGATGCATTAAATGCTACTTTAAATTTGATGGAAGCCCCTTCGGATACGATTACAATCAGGTCATCTTATAATCTTGCCGGGGTAAGTTTTACACCGGGCGAGTTAACTAAGGCGATAAATATTCATTTCCCCGATTTTAAATGTGATTTTTTGCCGGATTTCCGGCAAAAAATTGCCGACTCGTGGCCATGCTCCATTGATGACAGCGAGGCAAGAAAAGATTGGGGCTGGAAACCGGCCTTTGACCTCGAGCGAATGACAGCTGCCATGTTTTCTAAGTTGGCTGCAGTTAAAGTTTCCTGAATAATTCATCGCCGGTTAAAGCGCTGAATTTTTTTCATCCTGAGCGCAGCTTTTTTTTGTCATCCTGAGCGCAGCGAAGGATCTTAAAGCGGCATTACCGCCTGAAATGTTTGTATACACGGCTTAGAAGATCCTTCGCTGCGCTCAGTATGACAAATTAAAAAAGATGTTTTACCTAAGACATAAAATGCACATTGAAGCTTTTGCAAACGTTTGTGTTAAGTTAACCTATTAATTAAGGCGGATTGAAGTTAAATTTAAAGATGATTTAGCGATGACCTTTAACAGGTTATCGTTTTTTTGAGGGATTAATTAATTATGGCTTACCGGCCGATATGTTTTTATAGCTACTGAATGTTGATGCAGTTTGAAGAAAAGGTTTTAATTGTTCCGCAAAAAGGAAAAGTGACGCTTAGTTACTTGTTTTTTACTTTTCTAAAAATCGGCTGCGTAAGTTTTGGCGGTTATATGGCCTTAATTTCATTGGTTCAGCGGATGATGGTTGATAAAGATGAAACCCTGGATGATGATACCATTCTCGATGGCATAACCATCGCCAGTTTACTGCCTGGCCCGCTGGCTGTAAATGTTGTTGCATATATTGGTTATCATCTTAAAGGCAAAGCGGGGGCTGTAATTAGCGCGCTGGGGGTTTTGCTGCCGGCCTGTACCCTGATGCTGATTTTATCGTGGACCTATTTTGCCTACGCCTATAAAATTAATTGGGCCGAAATTATGTATTACGTGGGCGCCACGGTAAGCGCAATTATTTTATCAACCGGTTTCCAATTATATAAAAAGGAGATTGCGCTAAACTACCCAAAGGCTTTATGCTGTTTGTTTGCAATTGTGGTTATGTCGGTAACAAACAGTTATATAATTACAATTGCGCTTATTTTATCAGGCGCAATTGCGGGTGTTTTAATTGGCAACAATAAACGAGTGCCGCACTCAACGGTCAGCGATATTGAAATTAAAAGCCGGTTCAAAGCTAACCTGGGTTATAAACTGCTTATCGGCCTGTTTGTTATTAACGAAGTTTTTTTCATCAGCAATGCCTATAAAAACCTCGGTAATTTACTGTTAAAAATAGCGGTGGTTTTTTCGGGGATAAGCCTTTCATTATTTGGCGGCGGCTACGTGATGATCCCTTTAATGCAAACCTTGTTTGTAAAAGATATGCACTGGCTTACTGCGCAGCAATTTATTGACGCGATAGCGTTTAGCCAGGCCACTCCGGGGCCTATCCTAGTGAGCGCAACATTTATCGGTTACAAACTGGCGGGTATTTTAGGGGCGGTTGTTGCTACCGTTGCCATGTTCGCGCCTTCGGCAATTTTGATGATAATAGTTGCCAAAGCATTTAAAAAGACCAAAGATCATTATTTAGTTAAAAATATGATTGCCGGTATAAAGGTGGTGGTTATCGGCCTTATTATATCGTCGGCAATACGGATATTATTGCTGCAGCACCTGTCATTAAGTATTGTATTAATAGCCATAGTCGCATTAATCCTGAGTTTTAAGTATAAAATAAGCCCGGTTTATTTAATCATCGCGTCGATATCAATTGGCGTATTAACAAAGTATATTTAACATGACTAATCTCGAAAAGCCATCCGGTATTCAAATAATCGGGACACAAAGGTCCGGATCGAATTTGCTAAGGGTGATCTTAAATCAATCCGCCGAAATAGCTTCCCCCCATCCGCCGCATATACTTGTTACGTTTGTTCCCTTATTAAAATTTTATGGGAACATGGACGCCTGTTCATATAAAACGTTTATAGACGATGTTGTCAATTATGTTGAAGCTAACCCGGTTCCGTGGGACGATGTAAAAATTGACAGGGAATGGATTTTTAAAAACTCTAAAAGTTATAGCCTTTTCGAAGTAAACAGGCTTATTTATGAGCAGGCCGCTATAAATAAAGGCGCAAAGTACTGGTGCTGTAAAAGCATGGCTAACGTTCATTATTCCGACGAATTAGAACGCCATAGCCCGGGGGTAAAATACATTTATTTATACAGGGATGGCAGGGATGTGGCCGTTTCATTTAAAAAAGCGATAGTGGGCGAGAAACATATTTACCACTTGGCCAATCAATGGAAATACGACCAGGAAGCTTGTATCAAACTGTCTGAAAGGATTAATAGCAGCCGTTTTTTTGCATTGAATTACGAAACCTTGATCGCGAACCCGGAAGTTATCATAAAGAAATTATGCGATTTTCTTGAAATAGCTTATTCAGAAAATATGCTCGATTTTTACAACTCCCACGAATCAAAAGCAACCGCTGCCGCCGGTGAAATGTGGCAAAACCTGGAGAAACCCATCATCAGCAGCAATACAAGGAAATTTCATCGCGAGTTGGCACCAGACGAACTCGAAATATTTGAGTTGATTACAAAGGATGTTTTGGAGAAACTTGATTACCCTTTGTTTACTTCATTGGCTAATACCGAATTGATTTGCAGCGATGCCATTGAAAAGTATTGCTTTATAAATGAAAGGTTAAAAAGAGAAATTTTAATAAGCGCCAGGAAATCTGATCTCGATAAAAGAGCCGCTCAGCTGCAGATTTTGCGCGATATCAGGAATAAGACCTTACTCGGCCTGGCAAGCTAAATTGACCCGCCTGGTGTTAGCTGAATAGCTAAAAACAGCCCTTTGTGGATTTATTACAAGGCCGGCAAAAGCCGGCTTTTTTGCGCATAAAATTATTTCCCGGCCGGTTATAAAACATCCCGAATTGCACTAAAAAGGGCAGCAATTAAATCCCGCTTTCAACGCCTGAATTTTCAACTTTTTTAAGTGTTTACCTCAAACGCGCCGCCGCTTGCCAATTCTTAAAAAAATCGGCCGTGTAAACCCATCAAATCGGGCTGAATATGCCCCAAAATACCGGTCCGAAGTTATCCTAATGTTAATAAATCAAACGTTTGCGTGACTTAAGTTTTTGTAAAAGCAAACGTTTGCGCTGTGTTTGGGCGCTTTAAACATTGGTTTTATTTGGGGTAAGCTCTAATTTCCGTAATTCAAAAACAACTGAATATACCAAAAAAACAACCCAACTAATACTAACGCTAAAAAGTATGATTAAAACTTACCCGCAATTTGGATCAGGTTTACGAAAAAAAATCTTTCCAATAAAGAGCATAACAGGCAATGCGCTCTTAAAAAATGTCTGCTGCTGTTTGCTGATGCTTTTGCCATTTTTTGCAAGCGCGCAAAACCAGCAAATAACAGGTATTGTAAAGGATAGCAAGGGCGTTCCGCTGATTGGCGTAACAGTCACCGAAAAAGCAGTTGCAAATACAACTTCAACCGATGTGAACGGCAAGTTTACAATAACCCTGAAAAAGAACACCGGCATATTGGTAGTATCCTCCATAGGGTACGTAACCAAAGAAGTTTCAATTGGTGGTTCAAATTCGCTGACAATTATTTTGGACGAGGATTTAAACAAACTAAATGAAGTAGTGGTAGTAGGGTACGGCTCCGTAAAAAAATCAGATGTAACGGGTTCGGTCAGTTCTATTAAGGGCGGTGACCTTACGCTGGGTGGTACGATATCGAACGTTGGCCAGGCTATACAGGGTAAAGCAGCCGGCGTGTTGGTGCAGCAAACAAATTTTGCACCTGGCGGCGGTATTGCCGTTACCATACGTGGCGGCAACTCCATTAATGCAAGTAATGAACCCTTGTATGTTGTCGACGGGTTTATTTCTGATTATGGCAACCTGATAAACCCGAATGATATTGCCGATATACAAATATTAAAAGATGCTTCTGCAACTGCTATATACGGGTCGCGCGGTGCAAATGGTGTAGTCTTAATAACAACCAAAAAGGGAACACCCGGCCAGGTTTCTATCGATGCGGATGTATCCAACGGCTGGCAGTACGATACTTACAAACCAGCTTTATTAACCGGGCAGCAATATACCGACATTCAGAATGCAACAGCTACTGAAGATGGTAAATCAGACCCTTATGGCCCGGGCTTTGTATCTGCAAACACCAATTGGCTGCAGTCCGCTATACAAACCGCTACCGTCGATAACCGCAGCGTTAGTGTAAGCAGCAATAATAAAGATTCGAAAATTTATACCTCGGTAAATTATCTTAACCAGGTTGGCGTATTAAAGAATACCGATTTTCAAAAATACTCCGCCAGGTTAGGCGCCGAAAAAACGCTTAATGAAAATATCAAAATAGGCGCTAACTTTTATGGCTCGAGTTCTGTTGCCGACCTGCAATCGTATACAGGTGATATTACCGCGCCTATTTTTGGCCTGCTGGTTGCGCCGCCAAACGTTCCGGTTTATAATGCTAATGGCACTTTTAATGTATTTTACAATCCTCAAACGGGCGGTAATGGTAACCCGATATACAGCTTGCTGTCATCAACCAACAATACGCAAAACAAGTTTGGCAATGGCAACATATACCTCGATTATTCCTTGCTGAAAAATCTGACGTATCATGTAAGCGCCGGTGCCGAATACAATCAAACAATAGCCGGCCAGTATTCGCCAAATAACAGCGCACTTGGCCTTACCAACCCGGGTATAGCCGCCGATCAGTGGTATTCTACTTTCAGGTGGCTGGTTGAAAATTATTTTACTTATAAATTTAAAATTCAAAAGGACAATGATTTCACCATTTTGTTAGGTAATTCAAATCAAAAGGACGTTGACCAGGGCTTAGGCGCCGGCTCGCAAGGCTATTCAACCAACGAATTTTTGTTTTATAATTTAACGGCAGGTTCAGTTGCAGCCTCGCCCACCAGTTACAGGGTGCAAACAACCGGTACCGACTACTATACAAGGATAAATTATGCATTCCGGGATAAATTACTGGCCACCTTCACCTTAAGAGATGACGGATCATCGCGTTTCGGCCCCCAAAACAGCCACGGTATTTTCCCATCCGGTGCAATTGCCTACAAGTTGGGAGAAGAGAGTTTTATCAAAAACTTAAATACATTTTCGGATTTGAAAGTTAGGGTTGGTTATGGTATTACAGGTAACGACCGTATTCCACAGGCTAATGCTTATTTGGCCACCTTTAGTCCATGGAATACGGTGCTCGCCCCGGGCGGCCCGCTTCAAATAGGTATCGAACCGGCATCACTGCCTAACCCCGCTTTAAAATGGGAAAGTACGGCTCAGTTTGATGCAGGTTTAGATATGGGATTTATGGAAGGCCGTATTAACGCCACGATAGATGTGTACAGGAAAACCACTTCTAATTTATTATTAAATGTTCCGGTTGGCAACTGGTGGGGCGCAAGTACCGAGATTGTAAATGCCGGTTCGGTCCGCAACCAGGGTATCGAACTTTCTGTAAATTCTACCAACATAAAATCAGCCGGTTTTTCATGGACCACGAGTTTCAATGCCGCTTATAACAAACAGGAATGTTTATCATTAGCGCCGGGCATTTCAGCCATTTATTCAAATACAGCCAACCCAAGCGGAACAGTCTCAGGCGCACAGTTTACTAAATTAGCGGTGGGCCAGGAATTGGGCGAATTTTATGGTTACGAATATGCGGGCGTGCTTAAAACCGGGCAAAAATATGCACCCGAACCTAATGCAAAACCGGGCGACCCGTTGTACAAAGATGTAAACGGCGATGGCCTGATTACGCCGGCTGATCAAACCTATTTGGGCAACTCAAACCCGCACTATACTGCGGCGCTTGGAAATAATTTTTCTTATAAAGGGTTTGGTTTAAGCGTGTTTTTCCAGGGCGCATTTGATTACGACCTGTATAACATGAATGCATTGGTATTGGAATCAACAACAGGGGCTGCCGCGTTAAACAGGTTTGTGCCGGGTGTAAATGAAAATACCGATATACCGCGCGAAGGTTACTTTTTAAGCCAGTACGGCGGCTATGTTAACTCGAGGTTTGTTCAAAATGCTTCGTATGTGCGTTTAAAATCAGCATCGTTCAGCTATACTGTCCCACCTGCTTTATTCAACAAAGTTCCGTTTATAAAAGGGCTAACCGTATATGCCGAGGGGCAGAACTTATTAACTTTTACAGGTTACAAAGGCACCGACCCGGAGGAGAACGTTCACCAGGGCCAGGCGCTTAACGCTTCCGGCGGTTATAGCGGCAGCAATATTTCCGGTGGGTTGGATTTTGGCGGCTTCCCGGCATTCCGGACTTATATTGTTGGTTTAAAACTTTCTGTCCATTAATAAAATATCTATATAAATACGAGTAACATAAAATTAAAAAAGATGAAAAAATATATTTTATTGATTCTCCTGCCGGCGGTCATTCTGCAGTTTTCCTGCAACAAGAATTTAGACCCTAAGGTAGTTAGCAGCCTTACCAGTGTGAACGCTTTTCAAACTGAATCGGACGCTATCGCTGCCGTAAATGCAGTTTATGCCCGTTTAAAGGGCCCTTCAATTACCGATAATTACGATTACTGGACCGTAAGGCATTTTGCCCTTACCGACCTGCCTACCGATATTGGCAATTGCAGCTATGGCGGCGACCCCGGTCAGCTTTCATTGTCGCAATGGAATTCGGCAAACGGGTTACTTGCTGAAGACTGGCGCCAGATTTATAAATTGATTGCCGACGCTAACAGCGCCATTTATAATATTTCGCCCATGACGACGATTACTGCCGC
>Ga0206971_10291_pt1 | contig 15346 bp, 13 predicted proteins | sample Alteio_BWOrgHeat_85_FD_152917 | JGI IMG/M metagenome (GOLD analysis project Ga0206971, IMG submission 152917) | Enriched cells from forest soil in Barre Woods Harvard Forest LTER site, Petersham, Massachusetts, United States -... | ecosystem: Environmental > Terrestrial > Soil > Temperate forest >...
TCCTCATAATCTTTATAATCATTATACGAAGTTGTTTTAGAGGTATCCTTTATATGCGAAAAATCATACTCAACCATCTTCTGCGATCCGGGGTAGTAAAAAACCGGCCCGTTTTCTTCGCTTATATTTTCAAGCGCTACCCAGGCGCCGCACATAAATCTTGCGGGTAACGAACTGAAATGTATTGTGTCGGAATGCGCTCTTTGCTGGGTGCCATATTTAAAATTCAGCGTCTGGAATGGGACAGGTTCCCGGTCGTAAAGCAGTTTCAAAGTGTCTAAAATCGGCTGATATATCGCCAGTTCCTTAGCCGCGTCCGATACTTTCCAAAAATCCTGCACACGCGTTTCGTCCCGTTGCGTTTTAAGCTCAAAGGCAGGGTTAAAAGCTTTTTCTTCCGCGTCCTGCAATGTTCTTTTAACCAGGGCCGGAGGGATCAACCCCTTTAAAACCACATACCCTTGCTCGTGATATTCTTTTACAAGCCGGGTTTGTTCAGGATTTAATTTTTTCGTTTTTAAAATCTCTTCAAAAAACGGAGATTCGATCCATGGAAGATTTGCAGAAATCATATTTGTTGAATTTGCGGCAAAATAAAACATTAAAAGTTGATTTTTTTGATACAAATTCAAATCGGCATAAGATATTGCATTAAAAATAGCATATTGGCCCATTTCGGAGAATTTAACTAATCTTTACAGCCCAGGGCAAACAAATGGAAAATGCGCCGTTAATTTCAATAGCTTTATGTACTTATAACGGCGATAAATTTCTGGCTGAACAGTTAGACACACTTGTGAATCAAACCTACCGGGAAATAGAGATCGTTGTAGTAGATGATTGCTCGACTGATGATACCTATACAATTCTTGAAAATTACGCTTCGCGATACCCGCAATTTAAAATACATAAAAACGAAGAAAACCTGGGTTTTACCGGAAATTTTGAAAAGGCTATAAAATTATGCGAAGGTGAATTAATAGCCTTGTGCGACCAGGATGATCTTTGGCATCCGCAGAAAATTGAACTCCAGGCTGAAGCTTTGAAGGATAATATTTTTGTTTACCATGATTCGGAATTTATCCATGAAAACGGGACGACGATGAACAAAAAGATGTCGGACCTGATGAATTTTTACCGGGGCGACGAGCCGGAAGTATTTTTGTTTTTTAACTGCGTGTCGGGCCATTCTATTTTAATGAAGCGCGGGTTGCTGGATTACGCCCTGCCGCTGAAGGAAGGCTTTTTTCACGATTGGTGGCTGGCTTATGTGGCAACCAACATCGGAAAGATAGACTTTTTACCACAATGCCTGGTACAATACCGCCAGCATGATAAAAGCGACACCAATATTTTGCGCCGGGAGCGCAAAAAGGATAGCTACCGGTTTTCATCTGTTCAAAAAGTGGAACGAACCTATAAATGGATAGCACATTGCGTCGCCTTTGAAAAAAACAAAAACCCCCGTTTGATAAACCAGGTTTATGATGCGTTTACCCTTCGGATGAACGGCTACTTTTCTATCGCGCTAAGCCGTGTTTTATACAAATACCGAAAGACGATTTTTTTTATCCGTAAAAAAAGCAGGCTGAGTAACCTTAATTACATTTACAGCCAGGTTTGGGGATTAAAAACAAAAAGCCGGTTTAACAAAACAAGATGATCTGACACAATGGAACAAGGTGGATCCCGCACAAAGGAAAACATATTAAAACAGGAGCCGGTAGTTTCCGTTGTTTGCGTAACTTTCAATGCGGCAAAAACTTTACCCGCCTTAATTGCCAGTGTTGCCGCACACAAAACCGATGAAGTTGAATTTGTGGTGATAGACGGCCAAAGCACCGACGGTACCCTGGAGCTATTAAAAGCTAACAATGCAACAATAGATTTTTGGATAAGCGAACCCGATGACGGGATTTATTCCGCCATGAATAAGTCCATCGCCTATACACACGGGCAATGGGTGATCTTCCTCGGTGCTGACGACCTTTTAGCGAATGGTTTTAATAATATGATCCCGTTATTGAAAGACCCTATAACGATATATTATGGCAACGTAATATTTTATGGGAAGTTATTTGCCAAAGAATATGACGATTATTATTTAACTAAATTAAATATTTGCCACCAGGGCATCTTTTATCCCCGGTCTGTTTTTAATAAATATCAATATAATTTAAAGTACAAGGTTTATGCCGATTACTATTTAAACCTGCAATGCTGGAAAGACCCGGAGTTTAGATTTGAGCATGCGGATCATTTGGTGGCGAGTTTCCCCGAGGGCGGATTTTCTTCGTATACAAAAGACCTGGTTTTTGAGGCTGAACGAGATGCCATCTTTAAAAAATTCCTTAAACGCAGCAGCTACTACCGCTACTTAAACCGCACGCTTGGTTTTTGGGGAATGTTAAAAAGGTTTGTTCAAAACAAATAAGCTAAGATGGACATCAAAAACAGGAATCTGTTCAGGCTTACGCGGTTTATTTTGCTGCGGATGCCAGCCCTGTTTAAGTTCCTGGCAAAATTCCGAACTGCTAAAAAACGCTTGCTCATCATCAAAACCGATGCGATAGGGGATTACATTTTATTTCGCAATTTTATTGAAGTGGTAAAAACCTCGGAGCGTTTCAAAAATCACCGGGTTGATTTGGTGGGCAATACATTATGGCAGGAGATAGCGCTAAAATACGATAGCGGTTTTATTGGTGATTTTTATTTTATCAGCGCAGACAAACTGTACGAGGCGCCCTGGCAAACGTTGAAATTGGGCTGGCGGCTATTCAGGAACAATTATCAAATGGTGTTGCAGCCTGCTTATGCGCGAACTTTTATCAGCGATGGTATCGCCGGTTTAACCGCAGCTAAAGAAATAGTTGGTTTCAAAAGCGACACCGAAAGGATAAGCAGTAAATATAAAATCAAGACAGACAGATTTTATACCTGCTTGCTTGAACTCCCGCCGGCTAAGCTATTTGAATTTGACCGCGCAAAGTTTTTTTTTGAAGAGCTGTTGGGCCAAAAGCTGGCGATAGAAAAGCCCAAACTTGGAGCTGGAAAAACCACGAAAAACGGGGTGCTGATATTCCCCGGCGCCGGTGTTTTGAAACGAAGCTGGGAGCCGGTAAAGTTTTTGGAACTGATCAAACTGATCATCGAAAATACCCCAAAGGAAATTATTTTGGCCGGGGGGCCGGACGAGATCGGGATTGGAGAGCTTTTGATGAAGGACCTGCCGGCCGGCAGGGTTAGAAACAGCATTGACAGGACTTCACTGGTCAAATTGATTGATCTTGTTGCCGGCGCAGAGCTATTGATCAGCAATGAAACCAGCGCCATGCATATCGCGTCAGCGGTAAACACAAAGGCAGTTTGCATTTTGGGCGGCGGTCATTTCGGCCGGTTTGCGCCCTATCCCAACAATATTCCAAATGCGCCGGTGTGTTTATTTGAAAAAATGGATTGCTTTAACTGCAACTGGCAATGCATTTATAAAACGGCGCAAAATGAACCCTTCCCCTGCATCGCTGCAATCAGCCTGGATAAGGTATGGGCGGAAGTACAGGCTGCCTTATGATGTAGTTACAATTTAGGAGCCTTCCAATCGTTACAATCAGATGAGGCCGGTTGATAATGGTAATTAACGAATAACTATTAGCTTTGCTGGCTCATTTTTTATTGTTTTAATGAAGACATATTTCCGGCTGCTATCGTTTGCCAAACCCATCGAGAAGTTTGCCATTCCCTATATACTCTACACGCTTTTATATGTGGTATTCAGTTCGATGATCTATCCCTTACTGATCCCGCTATTAAATACGCTGTTTAATTCAAATGGACCAATAGTCCTCGCCGCCAAACCCCACGGTATGTTGGATGTAACGGGTTGGTTTAAGTATTATATGGGTTATTTTGTAAAAACGCAAGGTGAGTTTGGCGCGCTACGATTTGTTTGCATCGTGATTATCATCACCATGCTGATTGGCAACGGTTTTCGTTATTTATCTGCCCGCACTATGGAAAACCTGCGCCTGCACACGTTGTTAAATCTGCGCCGTTCTGTTTTTAATAACGTAATGAACATGCACCTTGGTTATTTCAATAACCAGCGAAAAGGCGATATTATATCAAAAGTGGCTTCGGATGTGCAGGTAGTTCAGTTTTCGGTGACGGCGACCCTGCAGGTCATTTTCCGCGACCCTGCTCAAATGATCGTATTCCTTGTATTGCTTTTCGTGTACTCGGTGAAACTAACTTTAATTTCCTTGCTGGTTGTCCCTGTTTCAGCTTTCATAATTTCCAAGATCGTAAAAAAACTGAAGTCACAGGCCATCTCGGCCCAGCAAACTTACGGAACGATGATCAGCTACCTGGACGAAGCACTTTCTGGGGTGAAAATCATCAAGGCTTTCAACGCTACTGAATACATCAAAGCAAGGTTTGACAAGGAAAATGTAAGGTACTCCAAAACTTTGAGATCAATGGCCAAACGACAGCAGGCGGCATCGCCCGTGTCAGAAACCATGGCCATTATTATGATATCATTAATCGTCATGTATGGCGGATACCTGATTTTAAATAAAGAATCTACCTTAAAAGGCGGAGAATTTGTCGCTTATATCGCCATTTTCTCGCAACTGATGCGTCCGGCTAAATCTATTTCCGATTCGTTCAGCAACATCCATTCCGGCATAGCTGCCGGTGAACGTGTGCTTGCGCTCATCGATGAAAAACCTGCAATTGTTGATTCGCCCGGAGCGGTAACCATTAATGGCTTTGACGACAAAATCGAATTAAAAAATGTATCATTTGCCTATGAGGACAAGGTGGTATTAAATAATATTAACCTGGTTGTGCCAAAAGGCAAAATGGTTGCGCTGGTTGGCCCGTCAGGAGGCGGAAAGTCGACCCTGATGGACTTGATCCCGCGGTTTATCGAACCAAAGTCGGGAGAGATATGCATCGATGGCAGAAACATTCAACAAGTTACCATGGATTCATTACGGGCCCAAATGGGCATCGTAAACCAGGAATCGATCTTATTTAACGACACCATTTTTAACAACATCGCCTTTGGCAAAACAGATGCCACGAAAGAGGCCGTTGAAGCTGCGGCCCGTATTGCCAATGCCCATAATTTTATAATGGAAACCGAGAAGGGCTACCAAACCAATATCGGCGATCGCGGCACCAAGCTTTCAGGGGGGCAAAGACAGCGCATTTGCATTGCAAGAGCCGTTTTGAACAACCCGCCGATCATGTTGCTCGACGAGGCCACTTCGGCGCTGGATACAGAATCGGAAAAACTGGTGCAGGATGCTTTGAACAACCTGATGAAAAACCGAACCTCACTCATCATCGCTCATCGCCTCAGCACCATACAAAATGCAGATATTATTATTGTATTGGAAAACGGCAAAATTGTTGAACAGGGCAGCCATCACGAGCTGATCAGCAATAACGGGCTTTACCGCCGATTGATAGATATGCAAACCTTTAATGCAGATTGAACCGGCATTTCTATAAAATTGTTACTTAGTTTTGTTGTGCTTTATTTAAACTTTGGGCCGCAAACCCGGTTTAAAATGCAATCGCCTCAAAAAAATAAATTATTAAGCTATGCCCGGATCGTATAAACCCCCTTATTATACCCGATCAGCAGTGTTATTCCTGATTTTTAACCGGCCGGATACCACGCAAAAAGTTTTTGAACAAATACGAAAAGTAAGACCCAAAAAGTTGTATATCGCTGCCGATGGCCCGAGGGCGAATTGCCCGGCTGACGTTGAATTGTGCAGTAAAGCGCGGGACATTATGTCGCTGGTGGACTGGGATTGCGAAATAAAAACGAGTTTCAGGGCAGAAAATGCCGGCTGTAAAGAGGGTGTTTCCGCCGCAATAACCTGGTTTTTTGAGCAGGAAGAAGAGGGAATTATTTTAGAAGATGATTGCGTGCCGGCGAATAGTTTTTTTTGGTTTTGCGATGCACTGCTTGAAAAATACAGGTATGATGACCGTGTAAGACACATTACCGGTTGCAATTTGCAGCATGGACAGAAATGGGGAAACGGTACTTACTACTTCTCGCGCATGACCCACGTTTGGGGCTGGGCTGGCTGGAGAAGAGCCTGGACCGATTACGACAAAAACCTGAGCCGGTTTGAGAAAGAGGAGATGATGAACAAGTTGCGGGATATTTTCGATGATCCGGTGGTGCTTGAATCTTATGCGAAAATATTCGATGAATTAAAGGCGGGAAAGATTGACGCATGGGGTTACCAGCTAGATTTTGCAAACTTTTTTCACCAGGGACTTACCATTATTCCCAATGAAAATCTGGTCTCCAACATCGGCTTTAGGGCTGATGCAACCCATACGCATGACTCGAATAGCATTTATGCCGATATACCGGTGACAGAGATAGACCAAATTATATACCCTGAAAAAATGCGGCCGGAAAAACAAGCGGAATCCGTGATTTTGCAGCATGTTTTTAAAACCCGGCCGCCAAAAAACCGCAATTTTAATTGGCTGAGGAAAATAAGAAAGAAGGCCAGGTCGATTCTTAAAACGGCCGCAGCATTGCTTTTATTTGGTTAAAGAACGACAAAATCAGGTTCGTGCTGTTATAAACGCCATAAACCGTGCGTATGTAAATAAATGGATTTATATTTAGCGCAGCAACGTTTCGTCAGCATACCCCGGTCGCCGTTGCCTTTTTTCCGCACAAATTTATTTCCCCGTTTACTTTAGATTAAATATGCAATGGGCGTCAATTTTATTAAAAGAATAACTCAAATTCGAAATATTTTAAATGTAGTCGTTAAAAAATTAGATGACGATAAGGGTTTGAAGGTTCACCAGTTTCTGGCGGACAATTTGTTCAATAATCCCAGGTACGCAAATTCAAAACGGCTGAACAAGCACGAGTACCAGGTTTTTTCGCAAAATGGCGAGGACGGCGTTATACAGGAGATATTTAACAGGATAGGCACCACCAACAAATACTTTATCGAGTTTGGGGTTGAGGACGGTTTGGAGTGTAATACGATCAATTTGCTGTATAAAAAATGGAGCGGACTTTGGATAGAAGGAAGCCCGGATTTTAGCAAAGGGATTTCAAGCAGGTTTGCTGATATGCTTCAAAGCGGCCATCTGAAAATACAAACTGCCTTTATAAATGCCGAAAATATTCAGTCGCTTTTTGACGAGGCCGGCTCGCCGGCCGAGCCTGATTTATTGTCAATAGACATAGATTATAACGATTATTACGTTTGGAAAGCGATAACCAGGTATAAACCACGGGTGGTTATTATTGAATACAATTCAACATTCCGGCCAGATACCCATTTTGTGGCCAGGTACGATGCCAAAAGGGTATGGGATAAAAGCAGCTATTTCGGCGCCTCGTTATTTGCGCTGGAAGAGCTTGGGCGCGAAAAAGGCTATACGCTGGTAGGTTGTGTTTTCTCGGGCAGCAACGCATTTTTTGTAAGGGACGATTTAGTGCATGACTTGTTTGAAGCGCCGTTCTCGGCCGAAAATCATTACGAACCTAATCGCGACTTCCTTTATTACAAAGCCGGCCACCCCAAAAATCACCTGGCTGATTAGGTTTAACCGGTTTTATGGCAATAAAAAAGCCGGCAGAATTTATTAACTGCCGGCTTTTTGCGGTTTTAATCAAAATTCCTTACTCAAACTTAAACCCTAAACCCACCTGGAAAACCTGGTCGCGGTAATCAGCGTTATAAGCGCCGTTAGGCGTACTTAGCTGGGTTTGCTGGTTTGGCTGCAGATCGCGTGTGTACCTGAAACGTAACTCCACATCGCGGCTTAAATCGAAGCTTACACCCAAAACACCATCCAATACGGTTTTATTACCATAAGTATTGTAGTATTGTTCGCTGGTTACGGCAAAACCATTATCGTAAGTGTTGGTCGTGTTAACCGGAATTGCCACCTGCGGCCCAATCAAAAAGTTGAAGGTGGGCGATAGTTTAAATTTCAACAACAAGGGCACGTCAACATAGTTGGCATGCTGCGTAAAATTGCCATCCGGTGTTGATTCGGCATATCCTTTTTCCGAATATAAAACCTCGGGTTGGAAAGACATTGGATAAACCAAAGGTAAATCGAGGAATAAACCTGCATTAAAGCCGGCTATGGCCGCGGTGGTATAATTTGAATTATAAGCGTTAATGGTGTTTGAAACGTTTAAGCCACCGGTTAAACCAACCCTAACCTTGTAAAAATCGTCGTACTCGCTGCGCGGCGGCGGGCGCCTTACACGACGTGGTCCATAGTACCCTTGCGCACTTGCCGTGCCCGCCAGTGTCAGCAGGCATATCGCAAAAAAGAGAATTTTTTTCATAACATGTTTTGTTTTTATATAGCATAGATTAAAAATTAACCCAAAGGTTTATTCTGGGTTGGGTTTTTCTGTCCGAAAGCATTAAAAAACCAGGCCATTAAGCTGGATATCAAGTAAAAAAAATGTCTGAATCAGGGTGGAAAAGTTATTTTTTTAATTTTTGCAGCAGCCTGCATTAATTTTCAGGTGGGGAATTTTGACCTTTGTTTTTACATCTTTTTCCGGTTTTTAGTACAAAAACAAAGTTCATATCCATGTAATATTTCAACGGGGATAATTAAAATTGCTACTAAAAATTAATTTTGTGCTTGGCTAATGTTAATTCCAAATACATTCGGCTGCCAATTGTCTTCTAAACTGTTTTATTTAACCCACTTAATTACCAGATCATGAAGAAATTATTTTTTTACTCATCACTTTCTGTTTTTTGTTTTTTGTTTTCAAACGCGTATGCGCAGACAAAAATTGATACCCCAAGGTTTGCGTTAGGCATTCGGGGCGGAATTAGTATACCTAACTTATCCGGCGGGGGCAGCAGCAGCCAAAATCCGTTAAATACCGGTTATAGTTCACGAACCGGACTTGATGCGGGAATATTTGCGGAATTCAGGTTTTCCGGTTTGTTTTCGCTGCAGCCTATGTTGGAATATTCGGCACAGGGCGGTAAAAAAGATGGCTTACAGGCGTTTCCGACACCGCCGGCGCTCGCTGCGTTTTTTCAGCAGGCAGGGCAAACTCCACCAACGTATTTGTACGATAACGCTAACAGCACCGCCAAAATAAATTACCTGATGCTGCCTATTCTTGCGAAATTTGGATGGGATTTTAGCAAAACCATTAGATTTTACGTTGATGCGGGGCCATTTTTGGGTTACCTGGTGTATGCCCACCAGGTGATTACCAAGTCCGGCGGCTTTGACCTTAAACCTGATGGTAGCGAGCCGTTGTCTGAATTTTCGCCTGATGCGCCCAAAAATATTGACAGCGATACAGATATTAAAGATCAGCTGCACGATTTCAACTTCGGTTTTGAAGGCAATGTTGGGTTTGCTTACAAGCTTTTTGACGGCAATAGAGAGATTGGTTATTTCTTTGTTGAAGGCGGGGGCGATTATGGCTTTCTGAACATACAAAAGGGTACGGCCAACGGTAAAAACAATATCGGCGCAGGTACCGCGAATATCGGCTACACCTTTTGCCTGGGAAAATAGGCCCGGCTGTCAACATAAATAATCCGTACATTTAATAGCGACAAGCGCGTGGACGTTTGTCGCTATTTTCTTTATCAATAATGGAAACAAAAATAAGGGCCATCATTACCGGCGTTACCGGTATGGTTGGCGAAGGCGTAATGCACGAATGTCTGCAGCACCCCGATGTTGAGGCTGTGCTGATCATCAACCGCCGGCCGTCGGGCTTTTCGCATCCAAAACTTAAGGAAATTGTCCATGCCGATTTTTTTAACGTAAGTCCCATCCGCGACCAACTCGGCGGCTACAATGCTTGTTATTTTTGCCTCGGCGTTTCGTCGGTTGGGATGAAAGAGCCGGAATATTTCAGGCTAACCTATGCGCTTACCTTAAATGTCGCCCAAACTTTATGCGAATTGAACCCGGATATGACTTTTTGTTATGTGTCCGGCGGAGGGACCGATAGCACCGAAAAAGGCCGCTCCATGTGGGCAAGGGTAAAAGGTAAAACCGAAAACGATTTGATGAAGCTGCCCTTTAAAAAGGTTTATGCCTTTAGGCCGGGCTATATGCACCCCACGCCGGGGCTAAAAAACACCAATAAATACTATAAATACATGACGTGGATGTATCCATTTTTGCGATGGGTATTTCCGGGCGGGGTGAGTACCCTGGCGGAGCTTGGCCTGGCCATGATCAATGTCACCCTGTTTGGTTACGATAAGCAAATTATCGAAGTAAAAGACATTGTAAAACTGGCAAAAAAGGAGTGATTGAATTACCTTTATCCAAAAACAAATTATATGGAAAATACGGCATTTTTTATGAAGCTGGTTCCGCGGCGGCCTACGTTTGCACAGGACATGACGGCCGACGAACGCGCTATCATGATGCAGCACATTGCTTATTGGAAAAAGTATTTAGACGATGGGAAACTACTGGTTTACGGGCCTGTGATGGACCCGGCAGCAACTTATGGAATGGGGATTTTATTGACCGATAATGAAGAAGAAGTAAAAACCCTGATTGGCGGCGACCCTGCCGGGCAGATCAATAATTATGAATATTACCGCATGCGGGCGGTGGTGAAGGGGTGAGCCGTCTCCCGTTTTCCGCCTTTGATTTTGTATATTTACTGAAACGAGTTGTACTTAAATGAAAATTGTTCCTGTTGTCAGAAAAGCGATCTTAAAAGAGATCGATGAAGAATACGAAGATATGCTTTATTGGCTTTCCGGGCCTCCACAGGAGCGGATAGCGGAAGTCACCAGGCTAATATCACACAGCTTAAGACCGGGCCAAACGATGGACAAAACGGTGGTAGTAAAACGAAAACTGCACCCATGACGCAATTTACTTTAGTCGAGTCTTTCTAAATTTGCCCTTCGGATTGCGACTCGTGTGAAAGATTGCGGTGACTACGATAATTTTACTCTTCTCATCAATAAAATACACGATCAGAAAAGGAAATTTTTCAGTCAAAGCCTCGTGAAATGCACTGTAGGAGTTTTTGTAGTGATAAGGATTATTACAAATCTTTTCGAGTTTGCGCCTAACGGCGTCTAAGAATAATTCGCCAAGGCCCTCTTGTTCACTCTCATACCAAACAAAAGCATCCGTAAACTCTTTGGAAGCTTGTCGCCTTAGTAGGTATGAGTAGTTCATTTTAGGGTTTTTCTATCGGCTAACGCTTGCCTCGCCATAGCAACAGTTTCTTCCCATGTGTCGTTCTCACCAATACCATTTATATACTCGTTGTATCTTTTATCCAGTTCTCTTTTCTGTTCATCAGAAAATGTAAATTCATCATTTATATCATTTTCGACTAAGGTGTAAATAGCCTTAAGTTTTTTATCTTCTGCCGAATCAATGTACTCGTGAAGTTGCTGCCTGATTTGATTGGTGCGCATGATTGCTTATTTTGACAAATTTATCTAAAATACGATTAAATTTGTTAACTTATCAAAGGAGAAAATGCTTTGATTTCCTGAAATATTATTATTCCCATGCACCCCACCCACGCCAAATACAACGAAAAATTCGATAACGCCCTCGCCCTGCTTAACCCTGAGCAATTGGCCGCCGTTAACCAAATGGACGGCCCTGTTTTGGTGATTGCCGGGCCGGGGACAGGTAAAACACAGATATTGGCTGCCCGCATCGGCAAAATTTTGATGGAAACCGATGCAAAAGCCGGCGAGATATTGTGCCTTACTTATACCGATGCCGGCGCCGTTGCCATGCGCAAACGCTTGTTTGAATTTATCGGACCGGAGGCTTACCGGGTGAATATTTATACTTTCCACGCCTTTTGCAACGAGATCATCCAGGAAAACCTGGACTATTTCGGCAAGCTGACGCTGGATGCTTTGTCTGACCTGGACTCGGCCATTTTTTTTAGAGAGCTGGTGGATGAATTTCCAAACGACCACCTGTTAAAGCGGTTTACCGGCGATATTTACTATGACGCCCCGAGGCTGAAAAGTCTTTTTTCGGACATGAAAAGAGAAAACTGGACGGCTGAGGTGATCGAACGGGCCGTGGAAGATTATCTGGCCGATCTTCCGTTCCGCGATGAATTTATCTACAAACGCGCGAATGCTGCTAAGGGCATTAAAGTTGGCGATCCCAAACAAAAGGACATTGATGCCGCGAAAGAATCCATGAAAAAATTGCTGGCGGCTGTGAGCGAATACCAAAATTTTGATGCTAAGATGAAGTCGCGTAGCCGGTATGATTACGATGATATGATCCAATGGGTGCTGAAAGCTTTTCGCGAGAATGAAGAGCTGCTTCGGCGCTACCAGGAGCGGTACCAGTATATTTTGGTGGACGAGTTCCAGGATACCAGCGGATCGCAAAACGAACTGCTGAAGTTTATTTTGAATTACTGGGATACCCCGAATGTGTTTGTGGTGGGAGATGACGACCAGTCGATTTTTAAGTTCCAGGGCGCGAACATGAAAAACATCCTGGACTTTGCCAGCGATTATTCAAAAACGCTTAAAACAGTTGTGTTGAAACACAATTACCGTTCCAACCAATTGATACTGGATGTTTCAAAAGCGCTTATCGAAAATAACCGCGAACGCCTTACTTCGCAACTCGAGCTTGACAAAAACCTCGAATCAGCGCACCCGCGTTTCAGCGAGCTAATGATAGAGCCGCAGGTAAAGGAATACGAAAACCCGAACCAGGAACTGGCCGACATAGCGGCGCAAATAAAACGCCTGCTCGGGACGGGTACGGAACCCGGCGAGATAGCGGTAATCTACCGAAACCACAGCCAGGCGGAGGACCTCCTGCACTTTTTCGACGCACAGCACATTGCGGTGAATACCAAGCGCAAGGTGGATATTTTCACCCTTCCGTTTGGTGAAAAGATACTCAACATATTGCGTTACCTGGCGATGGAAATGGATTCGCCTTATAGCGGCGATGAATTGCTATTCGAGATCATGCATTATGATTTCTTTGATATAGCCCCGATTGAGATCGCTAAAGCTTCTGTCGCGGTAGCAAAAGAAAACTATGCCACGGCAAATAATAATCAGCCTAAAACATCTTTAAGACGTTACATCAGCCAGATGCGCACGCCGGCACAGCCGGGGCTGTTTGACCAGCAGCAAAACCAGGGCATGAAGTATTTGATCAGCGATATCGAGTACCTGTTAACCTACTCGGCCAGCAATACGCTGCAGCAGCTTTTGGAACAGGTAGTGGCCAAAATGGGCGTGCTGAAATACATTATGCAGCAGCCCGACAAAGGCTGGTACATGCAGGTGCTCACCAGTTTGTTTGATTTTATTAAAGAAGAAAGCCGTAAAAAGCCCGATATTAAAATCGACGACCTAATGCACATCATCAAGCTGATGCAGGAGCACGGCATCCGGCTGGAATTGAACCAGGTAATTTTTTCGGAGAATGGCATCAATTTCCTCACCGCCCATGGTTCCAAGGGCCTGGAATTTGAGCATGTTTTTGTGATCGGCTGCACCAAAAAGATATGGGACGCCAAAGGCCGGAATTACGGTTTCAGCTACCCCGACACCTTAACCCAGGCTTCGGATGACGAAATTGCCCAAAAAGAAGAATCGCGCAGGTTGTTTTATGTGGCGCTGACAAGGGCTAAACAATGTCTCCATATATCCTACGCGGCAAAAGATAAAAACGGAAAGGAGCAGGAAGCATCCCAATTTGTGAGCGAGATAGTCGCCGGCACCTACCTGCAGGTGCAGCACCCCAAAGTAAACGAGGAGACAATGTTTGATTTCCTGGCGATGCAATACCAGGAAACCTTACAGCCCAAAGTTGAGTTGCTGGACAAAAACTATATCGACCTGTTGCTGCAAAACTATACGCTTTCGGTTACGCACCTGAGCAACTACCTGGATTGCCCGCTCCGGTTTTATTTCCAATGTTTGATCAGGGTGCCGTCGGGCAAAAGCCCTTCGGCAACATTTGGGCAGGCGGTACACTGGGCGCTGAACAAGGCCTTTAAAAAATTAAAGGAAAACGGCGATGAATTCCCGCTTACCGAAGAGTTCATGCGCGAATTCCGCTGGTACATGCACCGCAATCGCGATTCGTTCACCAAAGAAGATTTTAAACTGCGGATGGATTACGGGGAAAAGATATTGCCGGCTTATTACGATCAAAACATACATACATGGAATAAGATTGCGGTAACAGAACGAAGCATTCGCAATGTTGAAGTGGAAGGTGTGCCGGTAAAAGGCAACCTGGATAAAATAGAGTTTAGCGGTAAACAGGTTACCGTAGTGGATTACAAAACCGGTAAACTAAAAAATGCAAAAGACAAATTAAAAAGACCGGATGAAGGCAACCCTAATGGCGGTGATTACTGGCGGCAGGCTGTTTTTTATAAGTTGCTGATCGATCATGACCGCGCACTCGACTGGCAGGTGGTAAGTACCGTGTTTGAATTTGTGGAGCCGGTTAATGATGAATATTACAAAGAAAGAGTTGTGATCACCCCGGAAGATACCGCCGAAGTAACCGGACAAATAAAAACGGTGTACCAAAAAATACTGGCGCATGATTTTAACACCGGCTGCGGTAAAAAAGAATGCGACTGGTGCCATTTTGTAACAAGCAACTTTAAACAGGTGGGGGGCGTAATGCAGGAGGAAGGGGAGGAATAAAACTGTAGAGACACAATACTTTGTGTCTCCCGAATGTTTCATCGAAACCAAATCAAATATGGAGGACAAATTTCGAAACAAGTATCAAACAAGCACCGTCAGGTTGAAAAATTGGGATTACGGCTCCCATGGATTATATTTTGTGACTATTTGCGTCAAAGATCGCATTCGTTGTTTCGGAGAAATTGAATGTAACGCAACTTGGGTGGCGCAAAGTTCAGAGACGCAAAGTTCAGAGACGCAAAGTATTGCGTCTCTACGAATGACCGAAATTGGAAAAATCGCGCATGATAATTTTGAAGGAATATCTGAATTTCATCCTTATGTAGAGGTTGATGAATTTGTTATAATGCCAGATCACGTTCACGGAATTTTGTTTATAAACAAGCCCGATAAAACGACCTGGGAAGTCAATAAATTTGGCGCGCAAAGTAAAAACCTCGCATCCGTCATCCGGGGTTATAAAGCATCGGTCAAAACGTATTCTACGTTTAATAATATCGAATTTTCCTGGCAATCAAAATATTATGATAGAGTTATCAGGAATGAAAAAGAATATCTCAACATTAAAAGATATATCGAATACAATCCGGATCAATGGTATGAAAATGGAGCCGAGT
>Ga0206971_10274_pt1 | contig 15279 bp, 15 predicted proteins | sample Alteio_BWOrgHeat_85_FD_152917 | JGI IMG/M metagenome (GOLD analysis project Ga0206971, IMG submission 152917) | Enriched cells from forest soil in Barre Woods Harvard Forest LTER site, Petersham, Massachusetts, United States -... | ecosystem: Environmental > Terrestrial > Soil > Temperate forest >...
CAGAAAGCGATGATGGCAAAAACAAGCACAGCGGCTCCAGCTCTTATTAAATGCCAACGCAGCGCTTCCAAATGCTCAAAGAATGACATTTCGGATTCCATGTTTTTACCCTTATCCTGTATGGCCTTTACTATTTTATTGTCGCTCATTTTCTCTGTAACTCCCTCTGTAAACGTTTATTATTCCGAATAATCAAACGTTTCCATAAATTTTGTGGTAAAGTTACCTGCCCTGAAGTTTGGGTCCTGTAACAATTTTAAGTGGAAAGGTATGGTTGTTTTTACCCCCTCTATTACAAATTCGCTTAACGCGCGCTCCATAGTACTCAAGGCCTCGTCTCGGGTTTGCGCCACGCAAATTACCTTGGCTATCATTGAATCGTAGTTTGGCGGTATAACGTAACCCGTATAAACATGGGTATCAATACGTACCCCATGACCACCGGGCGAATGAAAATTGGTTATTTTACCGGGCGACGGACGGAAATTATTAAACGGGTCTTCGGCATTGATACGGCACTCGATTGCATGCATGGTTGGCTCGTAGTTTTTGCCGGAGATGGGTATACCCGCCGCAACTTTTATTTGTTCTTTTATCAGGTCGAAGTTGATCACTTCCTCGGTAACCGGGTGCTCTACCTGTATACGGGTATTCATCTCCATAAAGTAGAAGTTGCGGTTTTTGTCGACCAAAAATTCAACTGTCCCGGCACCTTCGTATTTCACAGCTTTGGCACCCTTTATGGCGGCCTCGCCCATTTTTTTACGCAGCTTCTCCGTCATAAAAGGTGATGGCGCCTCTTCTACCAGTTTTTGGTGACGGCGCTGTATAGAGCAATCGCGCTCACTTAAGTGGCAAACTTTGCCGTATTGATCGCCTACTACCTGTATCTCGATGTGGCGCGGATCTTCCACATATTTTTCCAGGTACATGCCATCATTTCCAAATGCCGCGCCCGATTCTGCACGTGCCGAATCCCATGCAGCTTCAAACTCGTCGTCCTTCCAAACAACGCGCATACCACGTCCGCCGCCACCGGCAGTAGCTTTTAGTATAACAGGGTAACCTATTTTTTTGGAGATAGCTATGCCCTGTTTAACATCGGTAAGTAACCCCTCCGAACCCGGAATAGTAGGCACACCCGCTTTTTTCATGGTTTCTTTAGCCGATGCTTTATCGCCCATGGCATTGATCTGGTCGGCAGTCGCGCCAATAAATTTAATGCCGTACTCGGCACATATAGCCGAAAACTTTGCATTTTCAGATAAAAACCCGTAACCGGGATGGATAGCATCGGCATTGGTGAGTTCGGCGGCTGATATGATATTAGGTATATTTAAATAAGAATCCCTGCTTGGGGGCGGCCCAATACAAACAGCCTCATCGGCAAAGCGTACATGAAGGCTGTCCCGATCGGCAGTAGAATATACAGCTACCGTTTTAATACCCATTTCCTTACAGGTGCGGATGATCCGCAGGGCAATTTCACCACGATTAGCTATTAATATTTTTTTAAACATCTTTTTTAATTTGAAGATTTGAAAATGTGCTGATTTGAAAATGATTTAAAATTTGAATATGCGCTGCATCTTCAAATTATCAAATCACCAAATTTTCAAATTACATAGGTTCTACTAAAAATAATGGCTGGTCGTACTCAACCGGCGACGCGTTATCCACCAATATTTTTACGATGCGGCCCGAAACTTCCGATTCAATTTCATTGAACAATTTCATGCCTTCAATAATGCAAACCACGGTACCGCTTTCAATTTCATCGCCAACGTTAACAAACAATGGTTTATCAGGCGATGCCGAACGATAGAAAGTACCTATCATAGGCGATTTTATTGTCAAATAGTGTGACGTATCAGCAACAGCAGCGGGTTCAGGGGCAGCAGGCGGTGTAGCAGCGACAGCAGGGGCAGCGGCAACAGGCAACGCAGCGTGCGTAGTTACCGTGGTATGCGCCAGGGTGGTTTTTATAGTGATCTTAAAATCTTTTTGCTCTATTGAAACTTCGTTCACTCCTGATTTGGACACAAAGCGTATAAGTTCTTGTATTTGTTTAATATCCATCGTTGCAGGTTTTAAATGTGTCCCGATAATTATCGGGATGCAAATGTTTAGATTAATTAAGTACAGTTATTAATTGGTAACAAATAAACAAAACATATTTAATAATGTTCAATTTTAATGTGCAGATATGCAAATGTGCAGATGTGCAGATTTTTTTTATTAGTTAGTTATTCAGGTAATTAGTAACTTTAATTTAATATTAAAAACTACCATCATTTGCACATCTGCATATCCACGCATCTGCACATCAATAAGCCCATTTTAAATAAAGGGCGCCCCATGTAAAACCTCCGCCAAAAGCGGCTAAAATTAAGTTATCACCTTTTTTAAATTTATCTTCCCACTCCCACAAACATAAGGGTATTGTTGCGTTTGTGGTATTGCCGTAGCGCTCAATATTTACAATCACTTTATCGGCACTAACCCCTGTACGGGCGGCGGTGGCATCAATAATACGCTTGTTGGCCTGGTGCGGCACCAGCCAGGCAATATCTTCTGATCTCAGGTTGTTGCGCTCCATCACTTCGGCAGCAACATCGGCCATATTGGTTACCGCGAATTTAAATACCGCTTTACCTTCCTGGTAGGCATAATGCTCGCGCGCTTCAATAGTTTCATGGCTCGCGGGCTTAATTGACCCCCCGGCTTTCATGTGTAAGAACGGAATGCCCGAGCCATCGCTTTTTAGTATAGAATCAATTACTCCGTAACCTTCGGTATTGGGCTCTAATAAAGCGGCGCCTGCGCCATCGCCAAAAATAATACAAGTTGCCCTGTCCTCATAATCAACTATCGACGACATTTTATCGGCCCCAACAACCAACACTTTTTTATGCCTGCCCGTTTCTATGAACTGGGCGCCTGTTGCCAGGCCAAACAAAAAACCTGAGCAAGCCGCCTGCAGGTCAAAACCCCAGGCGTTTACGGCTCCTATTTTATGTGCAAATAAGTTCGCCGTTGCCGGGAAAGGCATATCGGGCGTAGTGGTGCAAAAAATGATCAGGTCAATTTCTTCGGCGCCAATGCCCCGCTTTTTTAACAGTCCTAAAACCGCTGGTACAGCCAGGTCAGATGTGCCCAGGCCCTCGCCTTTAAGTATGCGCCGCTCTTTAATACCTGTACGGGTAGTTATCCACTCGTCGTTGGTTTCAACCATGTGCGACAACTCTTCGTTAGTGAGTACATAATCAGGGGCGTAAGCATTCACAGCGGTAATAGCTGCAGTAATTTTACTCATAGTTTTATTTTTTACTGAAAGGCACGTGTTATTTTATTAACCAGGTCGCTTTCAACCATGTCTTTCGACAAAAGAATCATATTTTTTATTGCCTCGGGGGTTGAAATTCCGTGGCCAACAACAACAGGCGCGTTAACCCCCAATATAGGGCTGCCTCCATATTGCTCATAATTAAACCGATCAAAAAATTCGTCCTTTAAGTGCTTTTTTAGGGTAATCTCATAAAACGATTCGGCAAGTTTTAAAATAATATTGCCTGTAAATCCATCGCATACAAATACATCGGCAATATCGGCAAAAAGATCGCGCCCTTCGGCATTACCTGTAAAATTAAATAGCGTGGTATCTTTCATGAGGGGGTAGGTGGCCTGGCAAAGCAGGTTTCCCTTTTCTTCTTCTTCGCCAATATTCATCAGCGTTACCCGGGGGTTATTAATGTTGTAAACATTTTGCGCCATTAAACTTCCCAGCAAGCCAAACTGTACCAGCATATCTGGTTTACAATCGGCATTGGCGCCAACATCCAGCAAAATACTCATGCCGCCCTTCAATTGGGGCACTATGGTGGTTATTGCAGGGCGCATGACGCCGGAAATGGCTTTCACGCTAAACATGGCCCCAACCAGCATAGCGCCGGTATTGCCTGCCGAAGAAAAAGCTTGTATTTGGCCATCTTTAAGCAACTGAAAGCCAACATTTATACTTGAACCGGGTTTTTGAACAATGGCTTTGGTAGGGTGCTCGCCCATGCCTATCACTTCGGTTGTATGCACAAATTCGAAATGGCCGGGATCAAAATTGTTCTCGCTGAGAATACTTATAGCGGCATCTTTATCGCCGATAAGTACCAGTGTATGGCCCGATAAAACCTTATATGCTTCGATTGCCCCTAAAACAGTTGCTTTTGGAGCGTAATCGCCGCCCATAATATCTAAGCCAATCTTCATTTCAGAAAATCAGGGTTAGGCTACTGCGGCTTTTTCTATAAGTAATTTACCATTGTAGTAAACATTACCATCAACAGTATAAGCCCTGTGCGGTAAATGCACGGCGCCTGTAGTTTTGCAGGTAGTTAAAGTAGGAGCTTCAGCTTTGTAGTGGGTTCTACGCTTATCTCTTCTTGATTTTGATATTTTACGTTTTGGATGTGGCATAACTTCCTTTTATTATTTAAATTTTTTGAGCGCGTCCCACCGTGGGTCCGGGTTCTCATTTGGTTCATTATTTGCCGATAAACTATTCAACTTATCCAGCATATCTTTATCACAGTAAGGGGTATTCCCTTCGTCGCCGCATACCGTTATAAAAGGCACCGCAACATTTATATATTCATATATCAACCCCGCGAGCATGATCTCATGCTCATTTTTATTCAGGGCGATGATCTCATCATCTTCGCCCGGCTCGCCGTCGCTAAACTTGGCTATTTGTTGTTCATGTATATCCAAATCCTGCGGATATTGCGACAAACATTTATCACAGGCAGCATCAATGGTACCCGTAATATGAAAATTCAGGATCAGCATAGTTTCCTGTTTTTCCATTTCCACCAAACATTTCAGATCGGCCTTTTTTACCAGCGAATAATCAAATTCGTCAAAAAAAGCATCATTAATATCGTATTCAAAATGATGCTTTCCCAGTGTTAAACCGGTAAAAGGAATCGAATAATTTCTAAGCGATTTCAATGAGCAACAATTAGCCTGCAAATGTAGGGAAAAATAGTAATACAGAAAAAGGTTTTTTTTAATTGGCTATTTGGGGGATGGTGAGTGGTTGATTAGGTTGATTTAGTGGGTGGTTAGTTGCCTTTAGTACCTTACTTTAAGCCTATTGCCTGTATAAAAAACCAATTGTAACTCATAATTTACTTAGCCGGTTATTAAAAAAATACTTCACCGTAAAAAATTATTGTAGTTTTACCTAACCATTTTATGAATTGATTATGAAAAAAATAAGTTTATTAAGCTCATTAGCATTTATCGCTATACTATCTGTTTTGTTATCTGCCTGTGCGTCTCACAAAGGGGCGGTAACAGCGCAACAAGCCCCTGACAATACGTTAACCAGTAAAGAAAAAAAGGAAGGCTGGAAATTACTGTTTGACGGCTCAACCCTTAAAGGCTGGCATTCTTACCACCGTGATACCGCGGCGGCGAACTGGATAGTTAAAGACGGCCAGATAGAATATGACCGCACCCATGACAGGGCCGGTGATGACCTGGTAACCAATGGTATTTACACCAATTATGAACTGCAATTACAGTGGAGAATAACTGACGGCGGTAACAGCGGCATTATATTCGACATACAGGAGTTGCCAAACGTTAATGCGACCTTTCAAACCGGCCCCGAAATGCAGGTGCTGGATAATATTCATGCATCAGACAATCACCCCGAAACCCACCTTGCCGGTTGCTTGTATGACATGATGGGGAGCGCAGCAGTTTCAAAACCAAAACCCGTTGGCGAATGGAACCAGGTAAAAATTGTGCAAGACAAGGGCCATCTTACTTTTTGGCTGAACGGCATACAAACTGTTGATACACAAATAGGCAGCCCTGAATGGAACGCCATGATACAAAAAAGCAAATTCAAAAACAGGGAGTTTGCCAATTTTGCTAAAATAGCAGGCGGAAAGATAGCTTTGCAAAAACACCCCGGAGCAAGCGGCTGGAAAAATATTAAGATACGCGAGCTAAAGGATTAATGCATGTTCTTGATATTAAAAAGCCCTGTCGATATATGTTGACGGGGCTTTTTTTGTATAACTTTACGTAAATGAAATTATTCTCGTTTACTTTATTATTAGTGTCTTTTTGTGCATTTGTCAATGGCCAAAATAAATCCGACTATGGTTTGCTTTTAAGACCCGGCGAAAAAGCACTTTACAGTTTTAGTTTAAAAAGCAACAATAAAACAGTGTTGATTTGCACGGGAAAAGATGATAATTATATTGTTTACCGTTTCGGCACTAAAGACAAAGTTGAGCTTCAATATCCAACGGTATTAGCGCCATCTTCTTGGAAGACCTTCAAGTACGATGGTTATTCAAGGGGTGGGGTTGGTAATTCTCCGGAAGAACTTCATTCAATAACTTTTTCAAACAATCATATAACTTATAATATATATGATGATTGGGATGGTGATGGGAATGCCTTTGATACAGGAATCATCATAATTACAAATGGTAAAAAAATCAAGTTGATTGGCAACAGCTCATCTAGAGTTGGCACACTTGGCGTTTTAAGCGACAAAGCTAAATTGATCCCCAACCATTATTGGAATGACAATAAATAATAGCTTCCTAAACCTTGTCCAAAGCAGGGCTTTTTTTGTTGTTTTATAATAACAATTAAATTATACAGATTTGTACCCCATGAACACGGTATCAAAAGGCAGGCTGTTAGTTATAGATGACGAGGAACGTTTAAGAAAACTGCTCGCCCGTATTTTACAGCTGGAAGGTTATGAAGTACTGGAGGCCGCTACAGCCAAAGAGGGCCTGCGCCGATTAGAAAACGAGGTGGTGGATGTTGTGATAAGCGATGTAAAGCTGCCCGACATAAACGGGATTGAACTCTCCAAAACTATTAAGGCCGCTCATCCCGCGGTTGAAATTATTGTGCTTACCGCTTACGGTACTATAAACGATGGGGTTACCGCCATTAAAAACGGGGCCTTTGATTATATAACCAAGGGCGACGATAACGAAAAAATAATACCGCTGGTAAGCAAGGCCATGGATAAGGCCATATTACAGCGCCGCGTGCTGGAGCTGGAGAACAAGCTAAATTTAAAGTTTGGCTTTGAGCGGATAATAGGTACATCGGCGGGCATAACTGATGCCATTAAACTGGCCCGGCGGGTGGCGGGTGCCGATACTACCGTGTTGCTGTTGGGCGAAACCGGCACGGGTAAGGAAGTATTTGCCGAGGCCATACACCAGGCCAGCCCCCGCAATACCAAGCCCTTTGTTGCCATAAACTGCAGCGCATTCAGCAAAGAGTTATTAGAGAGCGAACTATTTGGCCATAAAACGGGCTCGTTTACCGGGGCCACCAAGGATAAAAAGGGCTTGTTTGAAGAAGCCAACGGCGGCACCATATTTTTAGATGAAATAGGCGAGCTTGACCACGACCTTCAAGCCAAGTTATTGCGCGTGCTGGAATCGCAGCAGTTTATTAAGATAGGCGATACCAAAACCACGCAGGTAAGCGTGCGCATACTGGCGGCTACCAACCGCGACCTGCAGGAAGAAGCGGCCAAAGGCAATTTTCGGTCCGACCTGTTTTACCGCTTGTCGGTTTTCCAGATCACGCTGCCGCCTATACGTGAGCGAAAAAAGGATATAGGCCCCCTGGCCAAAAGCTTTATACAGCTGTTTGCCACCAAGGTGAATAAGCAGATAACTGGTTATACCGATGACTTCCTGAAGAAGCTCGAAGCCTATAACTGGCCCGGCAACATCCGCGAATTAAAGAATGTTATTGAACGGGCGGTGATACTATGCGATAGCAACGAACTGGATGCTTCCCTTTTACCCTACGAGTTTGCCGATACCGCTGCTAAAACAAGTAACCCTATCTCCGCGTTCGACCTTTCATCCATCGAAAAACTGCATATACAGCGCGTACTTAACCATACCCACGGCAACCGCGCCGAAGCCGCCCGGCTGCTAAACATTGGTGTGGCCACTTTGTACCGGAAGTTGAAGGAGTACGGGTTGGAGTGATTGATTGCGAATTTCGGATGTTCGATTTCGGATTTACTTTGATGGTCGACCTGGTGCACCTGACGCAGGATGACGCACCCCGATACGGATTGTTTTTAGTAAGAGTGGCTAACTAATCACTAACCTCTAATCACTATACCTGTTTCACGAGAGTGTGTAACAGATGAAACACGTGAAACAAGGTTTTGACTTAACCTGTTGAAAATAAACAAACTACAAAAATCGCGTGAAACAAGATGAAACAAGATGTTACGACGTTTTCGTTAGTGGTTTTAAGTATGATTTTGCGCTTATATCTTGATTATCAAATAGATGCAGATTGCCTGATTTAAGCAGGGGTGAAACAAAAAGCTGGGCAAGTTATTTTTTCGCCTGGTTTTGCATAAAAAAATTAAAACCTGTGTACGAGAATATATCTCGTACACAGGTTGAAAGGATTTACTGTACCTTTAAAAAAGTAAGGGGTGATCCAGATGGCCAATAAAAGTAGATTTGCTGCCATATAACCGGTACATTATTAAAAGTTAAATAGGATGATGGGTTTTTGGGATAATCATCTTGCCATTTCCAATAATCCAGATAAATACTCCCCATGTTTTTCCCGTTTAAATAAATGTTAAAATTACGTATAGGGTTAATATCGAGGCTGCTTATATTGCCCATAAAACTCTTATCATTGATCACTAACCCGTTATAGTCTTTCGTCGCTGAAGTATCGACGTCTGATTTTGATAGTTTAACTATATAAAGGTCGTGAAATTTAAGTACACCGTCTTGGGTATAACTTACTTTAACGCTATCTTTAAATGATGTTACCATACTTTCGCCGTTATAAATCAACTCGAAGGCCATTGGGGCAGGTAAAGTAGTTGCTTTAATGTTGCCTTTACCACACGCAGTTATAATGACACTAATAAGCAGCAACGCGACGTAATTAACTGAATTTTTCATAATTATAATACTTTAAGGATGTATATTATAAGTCATTGATTGATTATACTGATAATATTGAAGTTGGCCGTCATTAAGAACGGTCCAGTTGTTATAATAATATAAGCCGTTACAGTTATTGGCATTGTCCCAACCCCAATTCATGTCCAAATATAAATAGGAGCCTCCCATACCCGGAGAATCCCCGGATGGGCAGATATTAAAAGTAGATGAGTAGTATCCATCGCAAACCCATACATGGCCGTAGCGATACCCCCAAAATAAAACGAGATCGTGATCAGTTGAAGCACTTAACAGAACCGGCTCGCCCGCATTTAAATTGGCTATTACTGTCTGGTAATCATAACTGCCTTCATTAGATGAAGAATAACTGAATGAATTCTTAAAGGCGTCTGAACAGGAAATCCCATTCATTTCAAAAGGTATACTGGTATATGGATGCGAACCACTATCATCATATACCATGTTAACAGAAGTACCCACATCCAGCATTAATTGTGCTACATCGCCATAAGAACCACCACCATAAGTATACAGCGGCATGGTGTTCCATGCATAATTTGCAGGATATTTCCATTTATACATTATCTGCGCCATGGCGGTAGCCACACAACCTGTAGGCGTATGCCCAGCATCAAAATTCCCAGCTGGGCATAAAACATTGTAAGGATATCCCTGGCCCCATGTAGTTTGCGTCAAAGGCGCCACTGTTATCTCTGAATAGCTATCCTCGCATGTAGGCGGAGGGGGGGCTGCCTGGTTTACCGCCTGTTTTGCGGGCGCAGCGGGGTTGGCTGTAACCAACTCTGCCCAAAACCGGGCCACATTTTTAGGTACTTTTAACTGAGGGTTTTTTTTAACCAGCTGCATATTTTCATGATTTACCGTTAACCAGTGAGCTAAACCGCCTGATATATTACCCGACCTGGGAAAATATCCTTTATCAGCGTATGCAAGTACCGGTTCCACCCTTTTATCGGAAGATATGATGGCAAAGCCCCCGCCTGAATAATTAAAAATGTAATAGGATGGGTTTATATTATCGGGTACGGCAAGGACATCTAATACTTGTTTTGCTGTTGTCAAACCTGCAAATCCCTGGACAGATTTTTTAGCAATTACAGCGCTGGCCATTTTACTAATAGTGGCCTGCGTAGCCGCTGTAGTCGCTGTGGCAAGAGAAACAAAATTAGAATCGGTTTGCATAGTTACTGATTCATTAGGTTTTGCTGTAAAATTCTTTTTACAGGAGAATGTTATTGTTAGCAATAACAGCGCCGCCCCAAGGCCGCTTAAAAAAAGTGCTTTTTTCATTTTGTGATAAAGTTTAAAGAAGTGTTGATTTGGGGGGTGTTTAAAATTACTAAATATTATTTATAAAAAAACAAATAATATTTTTTTAAACTTATTGATTATCAACACTTATTAAACTATCCCGCATATTTATTGCACCGGTATTAAGCTATTATATATTACAATTATTATACTTGTATTTTACACACTTTCATAGCTGGTATAACCAAAATGAATAATACTGTTATATAGTATACGGTTTATCTAAGATAAATGTTGCTTTTACAAAAAGACTTACGAAGTTTTTGAAACTAAGTCTGATGGCGTTCTAAACCGACTGTAAAACACCAGCGAAATCCCAAATCACCCAAAAATCAACAGTCCACCCCATTTTGATAAAACCCTATCAAAATGATAGTTTCCTTTTCTTAAATTTTTCTCTAAAAACTTCTCCATTTTAAATTAAAATGCTGTTTTACAGCTATTTAAAATCCATCAATTATTACTGGCACCCGCTTGGTATAGCGTTCCGAAATTAATCAACAAGGATGCTGCAAGGCGCCAAAACAGGTTATGAAAAAGCAGCTTGAAAAACAGTCGTTAAAACAGGCTTTCGCCGGCACATTAATTATTGTGTTTTCCTGGCTTTTGGCAATAGGCATCGTTTATATCATCTGGTTAAAAGTCAGTTTGCTGTTTCATTAAAAAAATCTTAATCAAATCAATATGGATATTATGCTCACCATCGCTTATGTACTATGCTTCATCGTAGTATTCCGCATCTTCTTTAAAACAGTTAATTACTTCGAAAAAATTTAATCAATCATGATCGCATTATTCATCGTATCCATAGCCGTATTTATTTATATGGTTTATGTGCTGCTTAAACCCGAACAATTTTAATCACCAAAAAATAAAATAACATGAATACTGAATATATAGGTATTATTTTCATGTACCTGGCAACTGTTGCCCTGGCCATACCAATGGGTAAATATATCGCTAAGGTATTTAACGGCGAAAAAACCTGGTTCGACTTTATGGCCCCGCTTGAAAGATTGATCTTCAAGTTTAGCGGCATCGACCCTAATAAGGAAATGAACTGGAAACAGCATTTAAAGGCTTTATTAACCATAAATGTAATATGGCTGTTTTACGCTTTCTTTTGCCTGCTGTTCCAAAGCCATTTACCGTTAAACCCCGATAAAAACCCCAATCAAAGCCCCGACCTGGCCTTTAATACGGCGCTTAGTTTTTTAACCAACACTAACCTGCAGGATTATTCGGGCGAATCGCTGGCCACTTATTATACGCAATTATTTGTGTTCACGTTCCTGCATTTCGTTAGCGCCGCTACCGGCGTTGCAGCCATGATGGTTATTTTCAAAGCCATGAAGGATAAAGTGACCGATAAGCTGGGCAATTTCTGGGATTACCTGCTAAAATCTATCACCCGCATATTTTTACCTTTAAGCTTCCTGGTTGCTGTAATTTTAGCCTTTAACGGCACACCAACTAGTTATAAAGGCAAGGATACCGTTATAGGTTTGCAGGGCGATACCGTGCATATTTCGCGCGGGCCGGCGGCAGCCATGATCGCCATTAAACAAACCGGCACCAATGGCGGCGGCTGGTTTGGCGTAAACTCTGCCCACCCGTTTGAAAACCCCAATTACGCGACCAACATTGTTGAAAATATTAGCGTGATCTTTATTTCTATCGCGCTGGTATTTGCATTGGGCTATTATTTGAACAAAAAGAAACTGGCCTGGGTTATTTTCGGTGTAATGACGGCAGGGTTCCTCATTATGGTATTCCCCTCTGTTAATGCCGAAGTTGGCGGCAACCCCGCAATAGCCCACCTGGGCATAAGCCAGCCCGGCGGATCGATGGAGGGTAAGGAGGTGCGTTTTGGCGCGGCCGCGTCTGCTTACTGGGGAATAACCACCACCGTAACCTCAAATGGCTCGGTAAACGCTATGCACGACAGTATGATGCCGGTATCCGGCATGGCGCAAATGTTTGATATGATGGTGAACTCGTTTTACGGGGGCGTAGGTGTAGGTTATATGAACTTTTACATTTTCATCATCATAGCCGTATTTATTTCGGGTTTGATGGTTGGCCGCACACCCGAATTTATGGGGCGCAAAATTGAGGCCCGCGAGATGAAAATAGCCTCGCTCATCGCTTTGCTCCACCCTTTTATAATTCTGGTGGGCACTTCTATGGCGGCGTACATATTGGTTCATTTCCCTAATGCAGCCTGGGCCACAAAGCCGTCGGCATGGTTAAATAATCCCGGCTATCACGGGTTTACCGAAATGCTGTACCAGTTTACCTCAAGCGCTGCCAATAATGGTTCGGGTTACGCAGGGTTAACCGCCAATAATATATTCTGGAACGTGAGTACCGGCATAGTGATATTTGTAGGGCGGTTTTTCCCTATTATTGGGCCCGTAGCCATAGCCGGTATACTGGCCAATAAGAAATTCATCCCTGAATCAGCCGGAACACTTAAAACCGATACCACTACGTTCGGTATCATGATATTCGCGGTTATTATTATTGTCGCTGCCTTATCGTTCTTTCCTGCTTTAACATTAGGGCCTATTGCAGAACATTTTTCAATCAAATAATTTAAAAATTCATCATGAGAACTGATAAAAATATATTATTCCAGGGCGATCAGGTGAGAGATGCTTTCAAGCAATCGTTCATCAAGCTTAATCCCCGTATATTATTCCGCAACCCGGTAATGTTTACCGTGGAGATAGGCAGCGCGGTAATGCTTGTGGTAACCATCTTCTCTCTATTTAATAAAGAACAGGGAAGTTTTGGCTATAACTTTACCATATTTTTAGTGTTGCTGCTCACTGTGCTGTTTGCCACATTTGCCGAAGGCATTGCCGAAGCGCGCGGCAAGGCGCAGGCCGAAAGTCTGCGCAAAACCCGGGCAGAAACCCCCGCCCGCCTGCTGGTTAACGGCAAGGAGCAAACCATTATGTCGTCGTTGTTAAAAAAGGGGGATGTATTTGTTTGCGAAGCGGGCGATACCATACCCACCGATGGCGAGATCATTGAAGGCATAGCCAGTATTGACGAGTCGGCCATAACCGGCGAATCGGCCCCTGTTATCCGGGAATCGGGAGGCGATAAATCATCCGTTACAGGCGGTACCAGGGTACTGTCAGACCGTATAAAGGTTATGGTTACCACCCAGCCCGGCGAAAGCTTCCTGGATAAAATGATCGCATTGGTTGAAGGCGCGTCGCGCCAGAAAACACCAAACGAAATTGCCTTAACCATTTTGCTTGCAGGCTTTACCCTGATATTTATTATTGTTTGCGTAACCCTGAAACCTTTCGGCGATTATGCTAACACCCCTATCAGTATAGCCGCGTTTATCTCTTTGTTTGTTTGTTTGATCCCTACAACCATCGGCGGCCTTTTATCGGCCATTGGTATCGCCGGGATGGACAGGGCGCTACGCGCCAACGTTATTACCAAATCGGGCAAAGCGGTTGAAACAGCAGGCGACCTTGATGTGCTGCTGTTGGATAAAACAGGCACCATAACTATTGGTAACCGCAAGGCCACTAATTTTTACCCTGCCAATAATGTAAACGAGGCTGATTTTGTTAAAGCCTGTGTTTTAAGTTCGTTAGCCGACGAAACCCCCGAGGGGAAATCAATTGTGGAACTGGCAGAGCAGAATAAGAATATGCTTACCGTGAAAGCCCCAAAAGATTCGGTATTCATAAAGTTCACTGCCGAAACCCGGTCAAGCGGTTTGGATACGCCCGATGGAATACGTGTACGTAAAGGCGCGTTCGATTCGATAAAAAATATAGCGGCTAAAGCAGGTAATGATGTCCCTGCCGAAACTGAGGCAAGGGTTAAAATTATCGCGTCTAATGGGGGCACACCGCTGGTAGTATCGCAAAACGAAAAGATACTGGGGGTTATTGAGTTGCAGGACATTATAAAAACCGGGATATTTGAACGTTTTGAGCGCCTGCGCAAAATGGGCGTAAAAACCGTAATGGTTACCGGCGATAACCCGCTTACCGCCAAATTTATTGCCGAAAAAGCCGGTGTTGATGATTTTATTGCCGAGGCCAAGCCCGAAGATAAAATGAACTATATTAAAAAAGAGCAGCAGGAAGGTAAACTGGTAGCCATGATGGGTGATGGAACTAACGACGCCCCCGCCCTGGCACAAGCCGATGTTGGTGTGGCCATGAACAGCGGAACACAGGCCGCCAAAGAAGCCGGTAATATGGTCGACCTGGATAATGACCCTACTAAACTTATTGAAATTGTTGAAATAGGCAAACAATTGCTGATGACAAGAGGAACGCTTACTACCTTCTCTATCGCTAATGATGTGGCTAAATATTTCGCTATTGTACCGGCCCTGTTCATGATATCCATCCCCGCTTTAAAAGCATTGAACATTATGGACCTGCATAGCCCACAATCGGCCATATTATCGGCGGTGATATTTAACGCTATTATTATCCCGCTGCTTATTCCGCTGGCATTAAAAGGGGTGGAATACAAACCCATTGGCGCGAGCGCCTTACTGCGCCGCAACTTGCTGATCTATGGCGCGGGCGGCGTTATCATCCCGTTCATTGGTATTAAACTGATCGACCTGGTTGTAGGTATTTTGATATAATCACTATTAAAACTAAAATAAAATGAAAACATATTTTTGGCCATCAATAAAACTAACACTTATCCTGTTGGTGATCCTGTCGGGATTGTACCCGCTGGCTATAGCCGGGATAGGAAAATTTACACCGGGGCAAGGTGATGGCGTGACCCTGCAATATAAAGGCCGCGTAGTTGGATATGCCAATATCGGGCAAAAATTCACTAAAGACAAATATTTCTGGTCACGCCCGTCGGCTGCGAATTACCAGGCCGATGCCGGCGCGGGTTCGAACAAGGGCCCGGCAAATGCCGATTATTTAAA
>Ga0206971_10292_pt1 | contig 15236 bp, 6 predicted proteins | sample Alteio_BWOrgHeat_85_FD_152917 | JGI IMG/M metagenome (GOLD analysis project Ga0206971, IMG submission 152917) | Enriched cells from forest soil in Barre Woods Harvard Forest LTER site, Petersham, Massachusetts, United States -... | ecosystem: Environmental > Terrestrial > Soil > Temperate forest >...
CCGCACATTTTGTGGAGCCGTTTGAAAATATGGCCATTTCTCATTTAACCGCCGACAGTTTTCTAAACGAAAAAGAGCATAGAAAACTAATGTTGCTCTGGATGGCCACCTTACCCGCAAAACGGCGGGAGATATTTCGTCTGCGTTTCCTTGAAGAACGTTCAACAAAAGAGATCAGCCAACATTTAAATATTTCCCAAAAAACAGTTCAAAATCAACTGCTGCTGGCAGCTAACGGCTTTAGGTCGAATATGGGTAATTTGCTTACCCTGGCTGTGATACTTCATTTCACGGGGAAGTAATTATCTGTTCGGAAGAAATAAATTCGGCACGACGGTTTCTTGTTTTATCCAATCCCCAATAAAAAAATTATTTTTTTGGGAGATTTCATTTTTTTCGAGCCTATGTATTTAAAAGCCCCACATTATGGCCCTAAAATACAATAAGAGATATCTTGAAAAGCTTGCAAAGAAAATTCTTGATGGCAAAGCTACTGAAGCCGAAAAAACATTTCTGCAGGAGTATTACCGGGCTTTTGATAAAGAGCCCGGAATATCGGGCGAGTTTTCGGATCAGCAAATAAATTTGCTGAAAGATGAAATAAAAGCTTCCCTGGCAGTGCATCTTGATGCATCCCGGCAAAAGATTGTGCCGTTATACCGGCAAACGATCCCGCGTATCGCCGCCGCCGCTTCTATTATTTTATGCCTTTCTATAGGGGGTTACTTCATTTTGAACCGGCCACAACCGCAACCGATCGCTCAAAATAAAACAAATGATTTAGCTCCCGGCGGCAATAAAGCCATACTTACGCTTGCAGGCGGCAGGCAGATCAGCTTAACAGATGCTAAATTAGGCCTGCTGGCCAGCCAGGGAAGTACCGTTATTAATAAAACGGCCGACGGCGAAATAGTTTATAAGACTCATTCCGTTCCGTCAATCGGGGGCGAAACCTATAATACCATTACAACCCCGAGGGCCGGAAAATGGGAAGTTACCCTTCCTGATAACTCTAAAGTATGGCTTGATGCCTGTTCATCTATTCATTTTCCTGCAGCATTTACGGGTACAAACAGAACAGTTGAAATTACCGGGCAGGCGTATTTCGAAGTTGTACATAACGCGGCAAAACCATTCCGGGTAACCTGTAACGGCCAAACTGTTGAAGATATCGGCACCCATTTCAATATTAATGCTTACCCGGATGAGCCGATTATTAAAACTACCCTGTTAGCCGGGGCTGTTAAGGTTTCAAATAACGCTTATGCAAGGATACTCAAACCGGGCCAGCAATCAATTATTGACCAAACACATCGGATACAGGTTTTAAACGATGCCAACACCGGGGAAGCGATTGCCTGGAAAAACGGCCTTTTCCGGTTTGATAATGCCGGCATCGCAGCGGTAATGCGACAGGTTGCGCGGTGGTATGATGTGGATATACAATACGAAGCAGATATCCCCCAAAGGCATTTCAGCGGTGATATTTCACGCTCTGTTAATGCTTCCAAATTGCTGGAGATATTAAGCTATACCGGGGTGCATTTTAAAATTGAAGCCGCGCCTGACGGCAGGCAGGGAAAGAAAATTATTGTGACACGATGAAAAAGATACTGAAACTTACCACACTTTTTTCGATCCTGTTTTTAACCGGCTTTAGCACAGCGGCGTTTGGCCAGCAGATAACGCTAAAAGAAAACCAGGCGCCAATGGAAACTGTATTGAACGCTATTAAGCAGCAAAGTGGTTATCAGCTGTTTTATGACCACGATGATATTGTGAAAGCCGGTAAAGTTACCGTATCGCTCCAAAATGTCACACTTGAACAGGCCCTTGATGCTGTAACTAAAGATCAGCCGCTATCTTATAAGATATTTGATAAAACAATAGCGATCAGGAAAAAAGAGGAAACATTTACCGCACCTGTTGTAAATCAGGCCCGGGAAACCTATTCTATCAACGGTAGAGTAACAGATGCAAAAGGAGAAACCCTGCCTGGTGCAACCGTATTTTTAACCAACTCGAAAATAGTGACCATTGTTAATGGTGACGGGGTGTTCAGTCTGAACGTGCTGCAGCCGGGAACCTATGAACTGGTTGTTAAAATGCTGGGGTATAATTCGTACAACCAGAATGTGACTATTCAAAAACAAAGTATTAGTATCACTATCAAACTAAGTGAGAACACAACAGCACTTAACGAAGTAGTGATCAATGCCAAAACCGACCCCAACCGGGCCAGATACCTTCGGCTGTTTACCGAAAACTTTATTGGCAAATCAGCAAACGCGGCGCAATGCAAAATATTAAACCCCGATGTTATTAAACTGCATTATGACAAGGATAAAGATATACTGGAGGCCCACTCTGACGATTTTATAGTTATTGAAAACCTGGCGCTTGGTTATAAGATTAATTACCTATTGAGCCATTTTAAATTCGATACCAATACCGGGGCTTATTCTTACGAAGGTAATCCGTACTTTGAAGATCTAAAAGGTAATGACACGCAGCAAAAAAAGTGGGCAGATAATAGAAAAATAGCCTACGAGGGTTCCATAAGGCATTTTTTCAAGGCATTATTTAATAATACCGCCGAAGCGGAAGGTTTCCTGGTTTACCGGTTGCCGGTCAAGTTAATGGAGGCCGGGAGTGCTGCTATTATTAATATGGGCAAAAGTCCCGGTTACATGGCAGTCGCTAAATCGACCCAGGTGCTTGGCGGCAAACCTATAAACAGCACTTCCTTATTTTCATTTATTGATAACGATTTCCGCTTGTTGAAGTTGAACACAGTTCATGAACCCGGCGATTCAACCAATTTATTTGTTGTTTATACCAGGGAGCAGGAACCAAATGCATTCTATAATTCAGAGGGGCACATTGATATCCCGGTAAAGTCTTCCAAAAAAAGCCAGGTATCGCAAATAATACCAATTAAGGATGGTATAGTATTGGATAAAAACGGAAGCCGGGCCACTAACGATATTGTATTTAATGGTTATTGGACATGGGAACGAATAGCCGACCTGATGCCTTTTGAATATTCAACCGCTGCCCCAAAACCCGTATCGGGCAAACTCATTGAATTGACAGCAGCATTAGATAGTTTCAGGAACAAGGCGCCGATAGAGAAAGTGCATATCCATTTTGATAAACCCTATTATAGCCTGGGCGATACCGTATGGATGAAGGCTTATGTGGTCAATGAAAATAATGAGCTTTCCACATCAGGCAAGTTTTTATATGCCGACCTGGTAAATGATAAGGACTCGTTGAAAACAAGCCTGCGCCTGCCGCTTACCAGCGGGCTGGGCTGGGGAAGCATTACGCTGAGCGATAGTTTGCTAAAGGCAGGGAATTACCATATCCGTGCCTACACCAATTTGATGCGCAACTTTGGAGAAGAATACTATTTTGATAAGGCCATTAAAATAGGTAACGCGCTGCCCCCTGTAAAAGGTACGGGCAAACCGCCGGTTACCAAAGTAAAAAAAGAAGAACAGGTTGTTCCGGTTAAAAATGACGCGGCAAATATCGATATTCAGTTTTTTCCGGAAGGCGGCGAAATGGTAAACGGGCTTATTTCCAAAGTCGCCTTTAAAGCCGTGGGAGACGATGGGTTGGGTAAAGAAATAGCGGGTTATGTGGTCGATCAAAATAATCAGCAAGTCGCCATCTTTCAATCAGAACATGCCGGTATGGGGACTTTTACCATCCAGCCTGTTGCAGGCAATACCTTTACGGTCGTTTTAAAACTTCCTGACGGTGAAAAACGGGTTGAACTGCCCAAGGCAAAAGACCAGGGTTATGGTTTATCTGTAATACAAACCGAAAGCAATGTTATTGTGAGCATACAGGTGAGCGGCGCTTTACTAAATAAGGGTGAGATCACGCTGGTCGCCCAGGCAAACAATACCGTACAATATACGGGAAAAGCAACACTTACCCGGAACGGCTTTACTACCGTTATTCCCAAAAGCCGCTTTTCGGAAGGTATTTTACAGTTTACTTTGTTCTCGCCCGATTATAAGCCGGTGGCCGAAAGGCTGGTATTTATCCGCAATGCCGATAAACATTTAAATGTGACGTTAACCCCGGATAAAAAAGTATATAAACAGCGGAACCGCGTTTACCTTAACCTGGAGGTTACCAACCAGGATGGCAAACCGGTAAGCGGGGCTTTCTCTTTAGCTGTGACCGATGAAGAAAAAGTGCCTTATGGCGAAGCGGATGAAAAAACAATTTTTTCATCCTTATTGCTCACTTCCGATCTGAAAGGATACGTCGAACATCCAAATTATTATTTTACAGATATTAACCCTGACAAGGATAAACAACTCGATAACCTGCTGCTTACACAGGGCTGGCGCAGGTTTGTTTGGAGCGACTTGTTAACCAATACCTTCCCCGCAATAACCTACCAGGCCGAAAAAGGCAGGGGCGTGAGCGGGCGCGTAGTAACCGATAAAGGGAAACCGGTGCCTGATGCAAAAGTTACTTTACTGGTAAACGCGGGCGGCGGGGTAATTTTAGATACCACAGTCAATACCGACGGGCGATTTAATTTTGATTTCCCTTTCAGCCAGGGTACTACCTATAATGTTACCGCTACCGATGTAAAAAAAAGCGCCGGCCTGAAAATAGAAATTGATAAGCAGCAAACCGGTCCGCAAACAAATTTTAAGCATTTGCCTGATGAGCAGCCGGAAAAAGATGATTTTACCACTTATTTAAATAACAGTAAAAACCGTTTTAATGAAATGAAGAAATATGGATTACTGGGTGGTGGTATTCTACTAAAAGAAGTTAAAATTAATGAATATCAAAAGGCCATTGATATTAAAGCTATTGCCGTTCAGCATTCACAAAACCTGGCGGGTGCCGGCAATGCTGACCAGGTGATTACTTTTGTTGACCTGCTATCGGCTAATAGCGTGCGCCTGGGATTATGGTTAGATGGCCGGGTGCCTGGCGTACTTATTAGGAACCCCAAGAACTTGGGTTGGGCTCCATATAACCTTGCGGCTTATGGAGCAGATCCGAAAAACGGGAATAGACCCCCACCAATGACGCTTATTATTGATGGAATAGAGGTGGACTCAACAATGTATTCGTACCTTAATGTTGAAGATATATCAAGCATTGAAATATTAAAGGGGGCCTCGGCGGCACTATATGGAATGCATGGGGCCGCCGGCGTATTTATTGTAACCACCAAAAAAGGCGATGTGGATTACAACGCTTATGCTATAGATCGCCAACACCCTAACTATTCAAAACCTGCAGGATTAAAAACCTATACTTTCCAGGGCGGCTATGATTTTAGGCGCGAGTTTTACTCGCCCAATTATGATAACCCTAAAACCGATACACAAATGGCCGATTTGCGATCGACCATTTACTGGAACCCCAATATTATAACAGACGAAAACGGGAAGGCAACCGTTAAGTTTTTTAACGCCGACGGAACAGGTAATTATAAGGTAATTGCAGAAGGTTTAGACAGGCAAGGCAACTTAGGGCGGCAGTTGTATCGTTATATAGTTAAATAATAACGACCAATTGTATAAACGTGAAACAATTTCATAAATAGAAAATATTTTACGTAATTTTAGTTACCAGTTAAATACCCTTATGTCAGTTACTGGCATAAGGTATGGCCATTTTAAATGTTTTTAATTTCCCCTTATTATGAAAAAGTTAATTTATATACTTTTCATCTTTTCCGGGCTTTACGTTAAGGCCCAGGAAACAGCAAAACCCGCCAATAGCAAGATACAGGGCCTTACTACTTCTTTAGACAATTTCAGCGGGAAAACCCCTGTTGAAAAGGTACACCTGCATTTTGACAAACCTTATTACAGCGTGGGCGATACCATCTGGATGAAAGCCTACGTGGTTAATGAAAGTAATGAACTCTCATCGTTAAGCAAGCTGTTGCATATAGACCTGGTTAACGATAATGGTGTGGTTAAAACCAGCATCGCCATGCCCATAACCAAAGGGCTTGGCTGGGGAGCGGTTACGCTTAGCGATAGCCTGCAGGAAGGAAATTACCATATTCGCGCCTATACTAATATAATGCGGAATTTTGGCCCCGAATACTTTTTTGATAAAGCGGTGAAAATTGGTAACGCGCTTGCGTCATCGCAAAAAGCAAACACGGCTGCTGCCGCGAATAATATACCGGCAGGCAGATCAACAGGTGTCAGCGTCAGTTTTTTTTCCGAAGGCGGCGAACTGGTTAATAACTTAACCTCTAAAGTAGCTTTCAAAGCCATTGGCCCCGATGGGCTGAGCAGGGAAATATCCGGCTATGTAGTTGATCAAAATAGCCAGCAAATAGCAGCGTTCCGGTCTGAACATGCGGGTATGGGCGCCTTTATCATGCAGCCTGCACCTGGCAATACCTATACAGCAGTTGTAAAGTTTAACGGCAGTGAAAAAAGGGTGGAGCTTCCAAAAGCAAGACCCCAGGGATTTGTTCTTACAGTTAGCCAAAACAATGATAATGTTGTTGTTAATATAAATGCAAGCCCCGGCTTACTTCAAAATGGCACTATAGCGCTTGTGGGTCAGCAAAATGATATGGTTCGGTATGCAGCCGCGAAAACCCTTGACCACATTGCCTTTAATACCGTTATCCCCAAAAGCAAGTTTTCGGAAGGCATAGTACAGTTTACTTTATTTTCGCCCGATTTTCAGCCGGTTGCCGAGCGGCTGGTATTTATTCATCATCCTGGCAACCATTTAAAGGTCGATGTGGTTGCAGATAAACGGGACTATAAAAAACGCGACAAAGTACATCTTGATTTGCAGGTTACAGACCAGGGCGGGAAACCGGTAACCGGGGCTTTCTCATTAGCTGTAACCGACGAAACAAAGGTACCTTATACCGAAGCAGATGAGAAAACCATATTTTCAAACCTGCTGCTCACTGCCGATCTGAAAGGTTATGTAGAACAGCCTAATTATTATTTTACAGCTAACAGCGCGGATAAAGACGGGCAGCTCGACAACTTGCTGCTTACCCAGGGCTGGCGCAGGTTTGTATGGAAAGATATCCTGTCAAATACATACCCGTCACCTGCCTACCAGGCCGAAACAGGGATGGGCATCAGCGGGCGGGTATTGACTGCCGGAGGAAAGCCTGCAGCGGGCGCCAAAGTTTTTTTATTGTTTAATATTGGCAATGGCATTTTAAGAGATACTGTAACCAATAACGACGGGCGCTTTAACTTCGGTAATTTTCCTTTCAGAAGAGGCGTATCCTATAACGTATCTGTTAGGGATACTAAAGGAAATAAAAACTTAAAAGTACAAATAGATAAGCAAAATTATTTGTTGCCAGCCGTTAATCAGCTGCCAGATGAGCAGCAGAACAACAATTATTTAGCAACCTACCTTGAAAATAGCCGCGCACGCTTTAACCAGATCAAAAAAGAGGGCCTTTTAAATAAGCCTGTTGAGCTGAAAGAGGTGGATATAAAGGAACTCGCTGTTAAAAACTCAGGCAGCATGGCAGGGCCGGGCAATGCCGACCAGGTACTTACCTTTCTTGACCTGGTAGGTTGTCAATATGATCTTTCGAGGTGCCTGCAAGGGCGGTTAACAGGCGTGCGCTTCAAACCAGATACTTCCAGGGGAGCCCTGTGGGGAGGGGTTGGAGGATATCTGTTGCCCTATTCGCGTGGGTTTGATACGCCCATGACCATTATTATTGACGGCATAGAAAGGGAGGATGGTTTATCGAGTACCATGTCTGAAGATGTAGCCAGCGTTGAGGTATTGCGCGGAGGGGGTGCCGCTGCCTTATATGGTTTACATGGGTCAAATGGCGTAATAATTATAACCACTAAAAGAGCTGATATTGATTACACTGCCTTTGAAGTGGAACGCCAGCGCCCCGGCTACTACAAAGGGGATGGGTTAGCGAAGTATACTTTCGGGGGATATGACCTGAGGCGCGAGTTTTATTCGCCCGATTATTCGAATAGGCTAACTAATACTCAATTACCCGACCTGCGGTCGACCATTTACTGGAAACCCAATATAATTACTAACAGCCAGGGAAAAGCAGGTATTGACTTTTTTAACGCGGATGGCACCGGGAATTACCGGGTAATAGTTGAAGGCTTAGGCCCGGATGGCAAATTGGGAAGACAGGTATATAGTTATACTGTTAAATAGATAACCTCACCCTCCATAGGAGTGTTTTTGACGACCCGTCTCCACATTCCCGATAGCTATCGGGACTATCCGGCGAGAAGCGCTCTCAAACGTGATAAATAACAATATCCTTTATATACAAATAGCTATATAAAGGATATTTTTATTTATCACCCCCCCCCTTTTTTCATTATTGGAGTATTTAGTATATAATTACACATTCTAAACTATATTGCCACAATTATTTTAAGTACCCATTATTATGAAAAAACTTCTTTCTGTTCTGCTCATCTTTAGCAGCCTTTATGTAAAAGCGCAGGAAAACACTTCAACAAATCCCGTAGTTAGTAAACTCCATATAATCGCAGCTTCTTTGGATAGTTTTAGGAGAAAAGTGCCTGTTGAAAAGGTACACTTGCATTTTGATAAACCTTATTATAGCCTGGGCGATACCATCTGGATGAAGGCTTATGTAGTAATTCAAAGCAACGAGCTTTCGGCATTAAGCCAGATATTACATGCAGACCTCATTGACGACAAGGATTCGGTAAGGGTGAGCCTTCATTTACCCCTTACCAATGGTTTCGGCTGGGGGTCTATCGTACTTGACGATACCCTATTGCGGGCGGGGAATTATCATATCCGCGCTTATACTAATATAATGCGGAATTTAGGAGAAACCTATTTTTTCAATAAGGCGGTTATGATAGGCAATGCCATGCCGCCAAAATCAATTACACAGTCCTCATCGTCATCCAAAAAATCGGTCGTTCCTAAAAATATTGACCAGCCTACCCCTGCTAATGATGATCCGGCAGCAATAAGCGTGCAATTCTTTCCCGAAGGCGGCGACCTGGTTAATAATATAACTTCTAAAGTGGGCTTTAAAGCTATTGGAGCTAATGGGTTAAGCAGGGAAATATCCGGGTATGTGGTAGATAAAGATAACAAGCAGGTAGCCACTTTCCAATCGGAGCACGCGGGCATCGGGGCATTTATGCTGCAGCCCGCCGCGGATAATACTTACACCGCCGTTATTAAACTTGCAGGAGGCACCGAAAAACGAATAGAGCTGCCTAAAGCGGCGCAGCAGGGCCTTACTTTGTCGGTTACACAAAGCGAGGATAATGTGATCGTTAATATACAGGCAAGCAATTCGTTACTAAACACCGGCGATGTTTCGCTGGTGGCGCAGGCAAATAATATTGTACAATATACCGGGGGGAAATTACTTACCACCAATAGCATCACTACGGTAATTCCCAAAAACCGCTTTCCCGAAGGTATAACCCAGTTTACCCTGTTTGGGCCTGATTACCAGCCGGTTGCCGAGCGGTTGGTGTTTATTCGCGCCCCGGATAATCACTTAAAGATAAATTTGGTCCAGGATAAGCCTGGTTATGCTAAGCGCGATAAGGCACATTTTGATGTACAAGTTACCGACCAGGATGGAAAACCTATAGTGGGTACTTTTTCAATGTCCGTTACCGATGATGGGAAAGTGCCTTACCAGGAAGCAAACGAAACAACCATTTTCTCTAACCTGCTGCTCACCTCCGACCTGAAAGGCTATGTAGAACAACCTAACTATTATTTTACAGATAACAACGCGGATAAAGACCGGCAGTTGGATAACCTGGTACTTACCCAGGGATGGCGCAAATTTACATGGAAAGATATAATGGGCCGTAATTTCCCAACTTTAGTCTATCATGCTGAAGAAGGTTTTGGCCTAAACGGGATGATAGTGACCGACAAAAAGAAGCCCACACCGGTAGCAGGCGGCAGGGTTTCTTTACTTATCAATATTGGCGGAGGAATAATTCTGGATACCGTAACTAATGCAGAAGGGCGCTTTAGCTTTAATAAATTTCCTTTCAGGAAAGGCACGACATTTAATGTTATGGCTACCGATGCCAAAGGGAAAAAGGATGTAAAAGTTGAACTTGATGAGCCAACGCCACAAGCTGTAACTTTAAAGAATTTACCTGTTGACCAAGCAGAAAACAAGGATTTTTCAACCTACCTGGAAAACAGCCGCCAGCGATTTGAGGAATTGGATAAAAACGGTCTGCTGCACGCAATTACGCTGAAAGAAGTTGTTATTAATGAAAAAGTAACACCCGAAACTATAAAAGAAGTGGCAGTTCAACATTCGGAAAACCTGGCGGGCGCCGGTAAGGCCGACCAGGTACTTACCTTTATTGACCTGCTGGGTTGCCAGAGCGACCTTTTACATTGTTTGACGGGCAGGCTGACAGGTGTACAGGGTAAAGCTGATGGCCTTTATGCCAGGGGCTTTGATTCGCCCATGTATATTGTTGTTGACGGAATAGGCGGGCGTGAATTAAACAGCGTTGTTTCCTCTGATGTGTCGAGTGTTGAGGTATTGCGCGGAGGGGGCGCGGCTGCCTTATACGGCATGCATGGCGCCAACGGCGTACTAATTATTACCACCAAAAGAGGGGATGTTGACTATACGGCTTATGAAACAGAACACCGCACCCCCGGTTATAACAAACCTGCGGGATTACCCTCTTATACTTTTAAAATTGGATTCGACCTGAGAAAACAGTTTTATGAGCCTGATTATGCTAACCCGAAAACCAATACGCAAATACCGGATCTGCGGACTACCATTTTTTGGAAACCCAATGTAAATACTGATGAAACCGGGAAAGCGGGCGCCGACTTTTTTAACGCTGACGGCACAGGAAATTACAAGGTAGTAATAGAAGGGCTAGACCTGTACGGTAGATTAGGAAGACAGGTATTTCATTATACGGTTAAATAAGTATAGAGGGCGCTGGCAATAACCAAATAAAAAAAGGGATAGCGCTTGCTATCCCTTTTTTTATTTAACTGAATAAGTTACCTTAATTATTTTACAGCAGATTTTGCTTTGTAAGTTAAAGGTAGAACAATAACAGCTAATAATGCGGCAACTTCTAATACAACTAACATAATGTTTTAATTTTAATTTGTTAAATAATTTATCTTTTTCAAAAAACAACTTTTTCTTTCTGGTACCCTGTTAATCTTGCAATTAAAGGTTTAGGAGCGAAGAACAAATTGTATTCTTTTGTACAGTCATCGTCACAAAATATGCCATAAAATTCCAGCGGGCATTAGCGGTAAAAAAGGTAAATTTTGAAATTAAGTAATTTAAAAATTCATTTATAAAAGGAAAGTATTCTCAAAATATTATCCGGATTTTAAACACTGTCCCGAAAAAAAGCGGGTTTATAAAAAGCAAAAAAATATTTTTTGAAAAAAAATCAGAAATAGGCTAAAAAAACACTGTCAATTAGAAAAAATGTGATTTTTTTACTCCTGATATGCAAAAAAAACACCTAAAAACCGTTTTGAAGTAAAAAAAATAGGCCTATTTTCAATTTTCATCAAAAAAAACCAATTTTAAAACATCAAAAACTATCGCCTTAACAAATTAAAAATAATTTACTGCCAATTTGTCTATACACTGCCATGACTGCCATTTACTGACAAAATGTACGTAAAAGTGGTGCTAAATTGATGTTAAATCGGGTAAACAGGGTAAATTAGCCGAAAAGTATCTAAAAATGAGGTGTGCCAAAATCAAAACTTAAAATAAAAATGAATTTCACAATAGTATGGCTATTTGGGTATCAATATCGCAACGATGGGTAGGAAAGCATTGGTCTTTTAAAAAAAATGATTAATAGGCGCAGATTCTAATTTTAATGCCTGATACTCACTTTGGATAACTTAACAGCGAACAGGAAAATAAAAGCGTAACAAATAATAGGCAGGTAATAGGCTGCAGCGAGATTATGATCTGCAATTAAACCCATCAAATAAGGGAAAACTGCACCGCCAGCTACACCCAATACAATAAAGGAGGACGCTTGTTGTTTATATGTACCAAGGTCTTTAAGGCCGAGGCTATAAATGGTGGGGTACATTACACCCATAAAACCAATAAGCATCATTAATGCAATAAAAGATACCCAGCCATACGCTTGCGCTGTTATGAGGCACATAGCTATACAGCATAAAGCAAAAACGGCCAAAAACTTGTTAGGTTTAATATACCGAAGAAATACAAATGCCGCTAAAAAGCGCGAGCCGGTTTTTAATACCATACTCAATGCAAAAAAGTAAGAAGCCTTTTCGCCTGGTAGCTTCATTATGGTAACACCATAAATTACAAATAATGCCCATACGCCTGCCTGGGCAGCCACATTGCAAAACTGTGCCACAATAGCCCAAACAAAATGGCGGTGTTGAAATAACCTTTTTAAACTCTTTGGCTTAGCATCTGCCTCAGCTATAACTAACTTTGTACCATCTTCATTCAATAACTCTTCAATAATAGGCGGCACCTTTAAAAATAAAAAGGCAAAAGCAATAGCCAGTATTACACAACCAATAACTGTATATACCATCTTAACTGAATAAAGATCGTTAGAGTGCTGCTGCCCTGCTTTTAAAATAAAATACCCCCCTAATAATGGCCCGATTATACCACCTATACCGTTAAACCCTTGTCCAAAATTTAAACGTTGTGCACTGGTTTCCTGGCTGCCTAAACTTGCTATAAACGGGTGAGCTACTGTCTCTAACGTTGCCATGCCGCAAGCCAGGATAAATAACGATACTCTGAAAAATGTAAATGATGCAGCGTTGGCCGCCGGTATAAACAGAAATGCACCACAGGCGAAAAGCAACAGGCCTAATAATGCACCATTTTTATATCCGTATCTTTTCATGAACAGCCCGGCCGGAATGCCCATTACCGGGTAAGCCGCAAATATGGAAAATTGAATAAGCGTTGAGCGGGATGTACTTAAATGTAATACAGCCTTAAAGTGTTTGTTAAGCACATCGCCCATGGTCATTGATACGCCCCACATCATAAACAAGCTGGCTACAAATAGTAGCGTTACCACGTATTTGCGCTCGGTAAAAGCGGCTTTTTTTGTTTCCGGCACTTGATTTTAATTAGATGAAATTAGGTTTATTAATAGCTATTGAAATAGCATACGAGTTTAAACAAAAAATGCGGATAAGCAAGTATATTCCGGTGCCAAAGGAAATAAAAATACTTACAGGTCATCCGGAATAGACAATTCTTATTATTACTTTTAACTTCCAAACCAATAATAAAGAAACATCTGTTATGTTAAAAAAATTTGCAGGTTTACTCCTGGTATTATGTTGGTTGATACTTGCATCTAACGCATTTGCTATAAGTATACCTAAATGGCAGCCGCATGATTTTGAATTTAAAAGCAAAACCATCCCCGATAACCCGTTCACTGTTAGCTTTTCGGCAGAATTTATAGGGCCAAAAGGCGTTAAATTGGTGTTGCCCGGCTTTTATGATGGTAACGGGATTTGGAAAGTACGCTTCTCCCCTACCATAGAAGGTAACTGGCTGCTCACCACAGTTGCAGATATAGCCGGTATCAACGATCAAAAATTGCAGTTTACCTGTATTGCCAATACCGATAAAAGAGCACATGGCAACTTAATGGTTGACCCTCAACATCCGCATCATTTTATTTACGAGGACGGAACGCATTGGTTCCCTGACGGCTATGAATGCGACTGGCTTTGGGCGCTTGATGAGCATGATAACAAACTCCCCGTTATTAATTCTTTCCTTGATAAGTTAAGCTACTACGGTTTCAATTTTATCCTCATCAATTGCTATGGTTACGATACCACCTGGCGGCCGGGTAAATCATCGGATGATGATTACGGGCCATCGGATTTATATCCCTGGAACGGCAGTAATGAACAGCCTGATTTCAGCCATTTTAATCTAACCTACTGGCAACATTTTGACCGGATGATAGACGCGATGAATAAACGCCATATCATAGCGCATTTATACCTTAAGGTTTATAACAAAAAAGTAAACTGGCCCAAAAACGGCAGCGCGGAAGACGACCGATATTATAACTGGATCATTGCCCGTTACGCCGCCTACCCTAACATTACCTGGGACCTTGCCAAAGAAGCGAATAATGAAAAATCGGTAGATTATAAAACGGGCCGTTTAAAGTTTATACGGTCAACTGACCCTTATCATCGCCTGGTAACTATACATACTGACGTTCAAACTTATAATAGCGGGGCCTATAATTCATTGGCCGATTTTCGCAGCCACCAGGAGCAATCTAATCATTTACATGCAAGTACCTTAAAACAACTGGCGCAAAATAACTGGCCGGTAATGAATGTGGAATCGGGGTATGAACACGGGCCAAACGGGCTACTGGATAAAACCTACAACAACGCAGAATCAGCCGAAGAGGACGCGTTGCGGATATGGGAAATACAAATGGCAGGTGGATATAACGCCTATTATTACACTTATACCGCATGGGATGTGATACGTCCAGAGGAAACGCCACCCGGCTATGCCTATCTTAAAAACTTTAAGGATTTTTTCACCCAAACGCGATATTGGCTGTTAAAGCCCGCCGATACCTTAGTGAACGCCGGGTACTGCCTGGCCCATACCGCAAAAGAATATGTTGTTTTTCAAATTAAACCGGTTCCGTTCACATTAAATTTAACTGAACTGGATAAGCCGTTAAAAGCAAGATGGTATCAGCCTTATTCCGGCAAGTATATTGATGCGGGCACGCTTCAAAAAGGAATGGTGAGTTTAACCCCGCCTGAAAGTTTGGGGACAGGGCCGGTAGTTTTATATATTGGAGGGAATACGCCTTAGATACTTGATTCACTCTATTATTGCTCACTAAAAGTACAAACCTCACTCATTGCCCAGATCGTATTCTTTTTTTAATACACTAATAAGCCTTGTCGCGTTATTATTTAACGTATCTGCACTGATCAGCTGATTTTTCAAAAATCGGGAACGTATCATTTCTACATATTGATTAAACAGCACCTTATTATAAGAAAGAACCGGCGGGTTAGTTTTTATAAACGAATCAATTGCTGCCCGTCTGTATTTTTTGTTGATGTTCTGGAAAACAATGTTTGCCGCATCATTATATTTAAAATAAAACAGTTGCGAACGGGCTTTTCTTACTTCGGTGTAAACT
>Ga0206971_10293_pt1 | contig 15162 bp, 10 predicted proteins | sample Alteio_BWOrgHeat_85_FD_152917 | JGI IMG/M metagenome (GOLD analysis project Ga0206971, IMG submission 152917) | Enriched cells from forest soil in Barre Woods Harvard Forest LTER site, Petersham, Massachusetts, United States -... | ecosystem: Environmental > Terrestrial > Soil > Temperate forest >...
AGGGTGTAGCTGAGTTCCTTTGGGCTGAAAATTACCCGATAGATAAAGAACTTTTGAACTTCCACCATAAGCTGAACCGGCTGCAAGATCAGGCTGCGCTCAATGAAAATGTGACCCGGAACAGTGTGCATATCTCCCTCAATTTCGACCCATCCGAGCAACTGGAAAAGGAAAAATTGGTAGATATAGCCAATACTTACATGGAAAAGATCGGGTTCGGGGAACAACCTTATTTGGTCTATCAGCACTATGATGCAGGACACCCGCATATCCATATTGTATCTGTAAAAGTAAGACAGGATGGTAAGCGCGTGGACACCCAGAACATCGGAAAGAACCAATCCGAAAAAGCCCGTAAAGAGATCGAGATCGCATTCAATTTGGTAAAAGCCGAGGACAGTAAAAACAAAGAAGCTTACCGCTTAGAGCCTGTCAATGCCAGGAAAGTTCAGTATGGTAAAGCGGAAACTAAACGGGCTATCAGCAATGTTTTGAGTACCGTAATAGATACCTATAAATATAGCTCCCTGCATGAACTGAATGCCGTGCTGAAATTATATAACGTTAACGCGGAACGGGGTGAGGAAGGAACAAGGATGTATAATAATAAGGGACTGGTGTACCGGGTACTCGATGAAAAGGGGAATAAGGTAGGTACTCCTATAAAAGCCAGTCAGTTTTTTATCAAGCCGACCTTAAAGAAACTGGAGGAACGTTTTGCCAAGAACCAGGCACTTAAAAACCCTTACCGTACCCGTATTAAAAATGCAATTGACCTTGCTCTGCTTAAAAACCCGAGATCCCTTCAGCTTTTGTTGCAAAGTCTCGAAAAGGATGGTATCTCAACGGTTCTCAGGCAAAATGGATCAGGCCGCATCTATGGTATCACTTACATCGACCATAAAAATAAAGTGGTATTCAATGGCAGTGATCTGGGAAAACCATACAGCTCCAATGCCATACAGGAACGTTGTGGGATGACAGAAACGGCCAAAGAAAAGGTAACTATAAATACACCGGGAGAGAAGACGTCTGCGCAAGATCCGAAAGAGCAGGCAGTAACGGAAACTGGCTTAACTGTTTCTCTTGAACCCCTTATTGAGACTTTATTGCAACAGGAATTTACAGGGGATACTCTGCCCTTTGAATTGAAAAAGAACCGAAAGAAAAAACGCAAGCGACTATCCAATGACCAATAAAATTTAAAACTTAACTGTTATGATGCAGACTGGAGAAAACGAACAGGCGCTGAGGAAAATTCTGGACATGACCCGTTTTATCAGCTTATTTATTTTAGGGATCCACTTCTATTATTATTGTTACGGGGCTTTCCGTATATGGCACCTGACGGCTGCTTTATCAGACAACTTAATGTCTAATATTAGCAGGACAGGTTTATTCAGTGATCCGTATAGATCAAAACTGATCGCATTGGGTTTACTGGCTATTTCGCTATTAGGTTCAAGAGGCAGAAAAGATGAGAAACAGAATTTCAAGACAGCATTTGCTTATATACTGACAGGCTTATTATGTTATTTCATCAGCTCCCTGATACTGTTAATTCAGTATTCACCCATAACCATAACGGTACTTTATATGAGCCTGACCACAGCCGGGTACTTGCTGGCCATGACCGGCGGAGGTCTTCTTTCCCGTATCATCAGGGACCGGCTGAAAAACGATATTTTCAACAAGGAAAATGAGACCTTTCCCCAGGAAGAACGGCTTTTGGAAAATGAATTTTCGATCAACCTGCCCGCGAAATACAATTTAAAAGGTAAGGTACGCAACTCCTGGATCAATATTATTAACCCATTTCGTTCCCTGCTCGTTACAGGTTCTCCGGGTTCGGGCAAATCCTATTTTGTCATCCGACACGTCATAACGCAACATATCAAAAAAGGGTTCTCCATGTTTGTCTATGATTTCAAATTTGACGATCTATCGGTGATCGTTTACAATACTTGGTTAAAAAACAAGAAGCAGTATCAGGACAGATCGGAATTCTATGTTATCAATTTTGATGACCTGACCCGAACCCATCGCTGCAACCCCTTAGACCCTTTATCTATGCTGGACATTACCGATGCGGCTGAATCAGCGCGTACAATTTTGATGGGCCTGAACCGGGAATGGATCAAAAGGCAAGGGGACTTTTTCGTAGAATCTCCTATCAATTTTTTAACTGCGATCATTTGGTTTTTATGCAAATATCAGGACGGAGAATTTTGCACCTTGCCGCACGTCATCGAACTTATGCAATTGGATTATGATAGTCTGTTCACACTATTGAGGCTCGAAAAAGAGGTAGATGTTTTAATAAATCCGTTTGTCAATGCCTATATGAATGACGTAATGGAACAGCTGGAGGGACAGATCGCTTCAGCAAAAGTGGCAATGGCCCGGTTATCATCCCCACAGCTTTACTATGTATTGTCCGGCAATGATTTTACATTGGATATTAATGACCCCGAAAAGCCGAAACTGGTTTGCATGGGCAACAATCCTCAAAAAATACAGATATACGGCGCAGTGTTATCCCTTTATGTGAACCGCCTCGTGAAACTGGTAAACAAAAAAGGAAAGCTGAAAAGCAGCCTGATATTTGATGAATTCCCTACTATCTACCTCAATAATATGGATAACCTCATCGCTACCGCGCGAAGTAATAAAGTGGCAACCTGTTTAGGTATTCAGGACTTCAGCCAGTTGCGCAAGGACTATGGCAGGGAGCAGGCAGATGTGATCATGAACATCGTTGGCAATATTGTTTCCGGGCAGGTCACAGGCGATACTGCCAAGCAACTATCCGAACGCTTTGGGAAGATCATGCAGGACAGGGAAAGCCTGTCCATCAATAGCCAGGACACCTCGATCAGCCGTTCTAAACAATTAGAGGCGGCAGTTCCCCCATCGAGGATCTCGGCATTAAGTTCAGGCGAGTTTGTGGGTATGGTTGCAGACGACCCCGATAATAAAATCGACCTTAAAACATTTCATTGCGAGATCATAAATGACCATAAAGCTCTGAAATCTGAGATGGACGGCTATGATGCAATCCCGGTCATCCGGCAGGTAGATTCTATCATGGTTCAAATGAATTATTTACAGGTTAAAAGGGATGTGGAAGAAATTGTTGAGGCTGAAATGGAACGCTTAAAGGATGATCCGGCATTGCAGCACCTGATCATCAGGAAAAGTTAGGGTATTTAAAATACTCTTGTTACTTTTAAATATTGTATAATACTATGGATGCTTATCAGGTTTTAGAAAGTAATGGGATCACTAACCCAATTGATGAAAGATTTTTTAATCAATTAAAAATAAGTTTCCGGCGGGATTATTTAATTCTAAAAAATTATGACGAAAGGATTGAACTACATCGCAACCCAATTGAGGTAAAAAATGAAGTACTTCATGACCTATATACTTATTTGCAAAAGATTGGCAATAGAATTGAAATGCAGGACATAGACACTTTAAACAGAGTTAATAGCTATGTGCCAACAAGGGTGAACGAAATATGGGATGCTGATAAACGGCTGCAATCATTGTTTGATGCTATAAATAAATATCATGCAGGGAAAGATGTTCCTTTTAACACTATTGCCGTCCATATGGCAGAATACCTGGCGATGCTTGATTTGGTTAATGAGATAAAACGAGATATTTATAAAGAAGCAAATGATCCGCCTCCGGCACAGCCAGCGTGGGACATTTCTACAGCAGAAAAGCAACTTAATGCGGCTTTTGAGCAAAGCTCCGAATTGTTACTTTTAGAAGTGTTAAAGAAAAATTCGTTTCTCTTTTATGAACTATACGAGCGGAAATTTGCCATACAACCGGTGTTTCATGAAATTAATTTTGGTGCGAAGCTGAGATGCGATTTTGCTTGGTTAAATGATAACTCAGACGGCCCTGAATGGGTTTTAGTAGAAGTGGAAAAACCACGCATGAAAATTTTTAGTAAGAATAAAAAACCTTCCGCTGAACTCAATAATGCTATAGAACAAGTTAAGTCGTGGGACCGTTATTTTAAAGAAAACCCGGCTGAGAAAAGAAGAATCTTTGGTGCAGTATCCCGTTTCAAGTTTATCCTTATTGCCGGAGATCGAGAAAGCTGGTCGGCTGAAAACGCAGTTAAATGGCGAGCGCATAATAATGCGGAGACTAACATTGAGATCCGTTCAACCGATGTTTTTACTACGGCATTGGAACTATTAAAAACAATTCCGAAAGACTTTTGGAGTTTTGAAGAAAACCCTGTCTCCATTCCTTTTGCGGAGCTGGAACGTTACTGGCAAGGGTATGGTTACATGGACTTTTGGCGTAAAATTTTCAATTAGTCAGACTTAAACCCTAAAACAAATTTAATATAGTTTACCAACTCAATTCAACGTATGCAGATTCATTATTTATGGGTTAATCACTTCGGCTACCTCAAAAAAGCGGGCATAAACCTTTCATCCCAATTTATCATAGAGCGGAGAGACTTCAAAGAAGATGATGAGATCAAATTGCCTGTATTGGAAATAAGCCATAATCCCGAATTTATTCCTGATTTTTTTGAGAAAGGGAATGTCACAAATGTTACCGCCATCATTGGTAAAAATGGAGCGGGAAAATCAAGTATCCTAAACTATATTAAGTCAAATCTCCCGGAGGGGCTTGAGGCGAATGTGCTTAACGACCTCTTTGTTTATTCTGCTAAAAGAAACAACGAACCTGAAATATTCCATGTTATTGAATCTGCAAATGATCCTGTAAATCTTATTGATAACACAGGGTTGTTTACAAAATTCACTTACGGCGAACTGCCGGGAAGCGAGACATTGAGATTTACCGGGCACCTGGGGGAAGCAGAGTATATTTATTATTCTTATTTTTTGGAATACAACGCTGACTTAACCAACTGGAGTGGATTAAAGAATATCTCAACAACAGCTTTACTTGCCGATGAACGAAGGCGGATCGTTGAAGAAAGCCGTGATGAGAAAGTACGTAGTCAATTGCTGGCTGAATCAAGCGACCTCGATAATTTTATATTAACTGAGGTGGCCAAAGCGATACAATTTCTTATAGCACCGGAGGCAAAAGAACTTCCGTTTGATAAACCTGAAGAGCTTTTTATCAATATTAATTTAAATGACCGGCTTTTTTTTAATGATCGGAATAGCAGCGATTCAGACGTTTTTAGCCTTCTGAAAGAATTGGATAAAAGAAGTGCTACATCCACAGTAAAAGAAGCGGTTAGAAATAATATTCTGATGGGAATATTCATCAACTTTCTTGTCAATGAGCGCAAGTATAGCATGAATAACCCCTACCTGCATAAGGTTGACTTGAAAAACGAGGATACGGTAAGTGATTATATTTTACGGTTTTTCAGCAGCATGGAGAACGTTACCTTTTTGATTGACGATAAGGAGGTCAGCATTCAAAAATACGACGAATTATCAAAGCTAATCCCGGAGTTTTTACGTTTTATCGAAGACCTCATTGACAGGTCATTGCTAATACCGGGCCACGATCCGCTTTCTCTAAGGCTGAAAATAAACGACCAGACAGAGGCTGAACTGATTAAATTTCGATTCTATTACCTGCGGATCAAGGGTATCAGTTCATTTTTTGACTTCAGATGGCGGTCGCTCAGCAATGGGGAACAATCTTATTTGTCTTTTATGTCGCGGTTTTACCACGTTAAAAATCATGAGCATGGCGACCTGAAAAAGAATATCGTTATTTTAATTGACGAAGGAGATGCGGGGTATCACCCTGAATGGCAGAGGAAGTTTTTCAATACAACTTTAAACTTTTTGAGCAATTTGTTTTCCGAACAATCAATCCAACTCATCTTTGCGGCTAATACCCCATTTTTATCGTCTGACCTTCCGAAATCAAACGTATTATTTATAGATAAGGTTGAGCGAAAAATTTCAATTTTTCACGGTAAGGAGAATAACAGGGAAGATACGTTCGGAGCCAACATACACACCCTATTTTCAAACTCGTTTTATATGAATGGTATCCTGATCGGCGATTTTGCAAAAAAACGGTTGGATGAAATTGTAAAATATTTAAACGATAAAACGAAAGTTGTTCCGAATGAAAAGTACAAAAAGATTATAGACATTATTGGGGAGCCTATCCTGAAAAATAAGCTACAGGATATGTGGATGGAGAAATTTGGATTGGATGAAGAGTTATTACGGCTACAGCAAAGGATTGCGGAAATCAATCAAATTAAAATGGATCAGAAGCAAAAAAGAAAAAAGAAATGATCAAAATTCCGTATAGTATAGCTGAACTCGATAATTTGGCAGCAGTCTATTACAAAGACATCAAGGCGGAATTAGGTTTAAAAACCGCCCTCGCCAATTGGCCTCCCGCAGATGAGTTGAAGCCAGTTATGGCCTATTTACATAGTAACCTGGATGAAATCATTACCGGGCATCCTGATGTGTTGGAAGATTATATTTTAAAAATTGAGCCATTAATCTCTCAGGCAAAAACAGACTATAGGGCGAACCATCTCGTTATCAACGATGCAAAGGGCAACGCCATAACAGCACCAGGTAAGCTTGATAAATATCTTACGAAATGGGCAAAGGACGGCATCAGAAGCGCATTTAATTATGATACCGCTCAATACACATCCTTTATCGGAAAAGGCAAGAGTGCGGTGGCTTACAGGCACGCGAAGCGCCTAAATGTTAATACATGCCCGTATTGCAACGCCCAGTTTACGTTCACGATTAAAACTAAAAGAGGCAAAAGCCGCCCGCAATTTGACCATTTTTTAAGTAAAGGGGAGTATCCCTACCTGGCTCTTTCATTTTATAACCTGGTGCCATCCTGCCCGACATGCAATTCAACGGGAATAAAAGGTACGAAGCCATTTTCAATTAAAACCCATCTTCATCCTTTTATTGACAATATTGAGGGGCTATACCAATTCAGGACTAAGATTGATGCTGTAGACTTCATCGTCAAAGGAGAAAAATTTGAGGTCTTAATGCGTCCGTGTAAAGGCGCAGTTATGGCAGATAGATTAAGAGCAAAAAACAGTATTAAATCATTTGCTATAAATGACAGGTATAAATTTCATAAAGACTATTCAGAGGATGTGATAAAAAAGGCGTATTTCTATAACAATTCCACAATAGAAGACTTGTTTACAGCTTTTAAAATAGGCTCAAAATCTATTTTTACATCCAAAGGTGAAATAAAGGAATTGATCATGGGCAATTATTTGCACCCGGATAATTTTCACCGGAAGATATTAGCAAAAATCACAAAAGATATAGCTGAAGAATTTGGATTGACGCTTTAAAACCTTTGTTATTTCGCAAAGCACTATACCTAAATGACCAATCGCGCCGGCCAAAAAGCGATACCTTTTTGTATTTGCAATACATGAACGGGCAGCCAAAGCCTGTTTCATGCAACAATTAACATGATATTTTTTTGATAATATCCGCATAATATTCTACACCATGCCGCTTATCTATAGGAACAATGATTACACCACTGGCCTCCAATAATTTTATCTTGAACATTCTGTCTCCAGTAACATACATTGTGGGTATGTAGTAGTAAATTTTGTTGGTTACCGGGCAATCATGTTTGTATTTATGTTGTCGCGCCCGATAGGTTATTAGCCACCATAGATCGGTTTCCGCAAAATCCAATGTAAGCCCGATTATGTGGATGTCCATTGTAAAAAAAAGGTCAATCCACGACTGAATTTGCTTTATTCCTCCTTTGCCTTTTAGCCGTTGAAAAAGTGGTTCCTGGGCTATCTTCTTTGTTTTATAGTCAGGAATTGCCGTAACATAATTCCGCATTTTTTGTAGCTGACCGCCATAGTGTTCATAGCCCAGATTAATGCTGATCGGGTTATGACAGTCGCCATGAGGATGCCAAAAAGTAATTCCATCTACTATGTATTTACGGAAGACACTATACAAAGATTCATTAACTAAACCTTCATTTCTTACGGGTACTGTACCTTCTAATAAAAATTCGTAATTGAGCGTAATGATATGCGCAGGTTTTATCGCCCGGATCATTTCATGCACTGGATTAGGCTCTATTTTAGAAACCTCTATCGCAATAAACTTTTTAAGTTCTATCTCCTTTTTTATACTGCCGTTGTTGATTGCATTTAAAAAGATTTCTTCGTAAAAAAGTGGGAATGGCTTTTTTTCATCAGTCTGTAATTCGGGACAGTTGCAAAACTGTACTATTTTATTTAAGAGTTCTTTCCAGCTAACTCCTTTGGAAGCAGCATTGACCCCATTGCCGATAAATAACGCGATATTTCTCATCTTTCAACAATTATTAAAAACCAAGCATAATTATCTTTGCACCCGAAATTATGGAGAAGCAAAATAAAAATTCTATAAGAAGAACGGAACAGGTTAAGGTTTATAAAACAATGTCATTGATGGAACTTCAGACCATTAAACCGAAATGGGCATATGGACGAAATATCAATAAACTCTTAAACACTATGCTTCATCCAGCCAATCAGGACTACGAAATATTTTTTGTTAAACCTTCCGATCTTATAAAATGTTCCGAATTTTATGAAGTAAACACAGAAATACTTTTTACTGGCGAAAACTTAAATGATTGCAGGATAACTGGAATTTTATTTCAGTGGGAAAATAAACGCTTTGTTGATCCCCCTTCAATGTATTTAAGTGAAGATTCACAAGGTAAATTATTTTTTAACGATGGACGGCACCGAACTAAATTAGCATATCTTTTAGGCCACAAAAGAATGCCAATTGCAATACATAATGACAACGTAAGTGAAATATCAGATTTAATTCAATTATCAAAAGCATAAATTACTTTGTCCAAAAGTTTAAATAATGGGGCATTAGGAGTAATACACAAATTAGTAAAAAATAAGCCTCCCCATACTCGCTACCGGAAGGCTTAACCTAAACCTTATCACAAGGAGATTAAGAAAAAATAATACGGTTTCAAGATGTTCTTTATTATGATTTTAATAATGCAGGGTCATCACCGACTATCGCACCCTGACAAACAGGCAGATTTAGACTTTAGGCTGCCCATCAATTACCTTTGTTACACAATTGGCACGTTCATAGTGGCTAATTCATTTTTAACCGATTATGGACTTTAGCAATTTTAAAACCTACAGTGACAGCCCGCAGAATGCTTTTGAGACCTTTTGCACTCAATTATTTGAGCGGTACCTGCGCAGAAGATATGGCAGTGACTTGGCAAAATTCCGCGTGGTTAATGGTGCCGGAGGCGATGGTGGTATCGAGGCCTATGGCGAATTGAAGAACGGTGATATTATTGCCGTTCAGGCCAAATGGTTCCTCACTACAATGGAAAATACCCAGATCAACCAGATCGAGAAATCCGTGAATACCGCGCTAAACCTCCGGAAAAAGATCGTGGAGTATATCATTTGTGTTCCCCGTTCCTTGAGTTCTACCAAAATGGGTAAAGGGCAGGTTCCGGTTCCCAATACTGAAGAATCACGGGTAGATCAGCTTACTGCTAAAATACAGGGAGTGCATGCCAGCACGACATTTACTTGGTGGTTCGAGCAGGATATGCAAAATGAATTGCTGGAGGGCGATAACGAGGGCATGAACAAATTTTGGTTCGAGCGCGATGTGGTCACCCATAAGCAGTTGGTGGATCAGTTCGAGTTAGAAAAGGCTGGCTGGATCGACAAGCGTTACATTCCCGAATTACATGGGCCTGGTGTGATCCAAGGACATATCGAACAGATATTGTTCAGCCAGGCTTATCGCAAAGAGTTGCTTAACCGGATCGGAGAAACCACCAAAATATTGCAAAATGCGACCTCCCTTATCTCGCGATTTGCTGAAACGCTGGGTTCCAGCTCCCCTATCCTTATAGAACTAATTGCCCTACAATCCAATATCGATTATAATCTTTCTTCACTTTTGCCACTGATCAGGGCTGTACAGGAAGGCATCAATGAATTACCTACAATAACGCTACAACCAATGCCGGTCAGCACTGACCTGTTAATCTCGTTGGAAGAATGGAGGCCGAGCGACCGCCAGTTAGGCTTACCGACGCGCTTATTTAAATCGCTCGACCGCCTTACTGACCTCGATCTGTCAGCTATCATAACCAAAATAAGGGACGAGGTAGTTCAATCTGGTCGGCTCTTCCTGGGTAATTCTGGGACCGGTAAAACACATGCTCTTTCAAATACCGTAGATATCCGCCTAAACTATCAAAAAGTTCCGGCACTAATAATCCGAGCTAAGGGTGCTCCATCTGGGGATTGGAAATTTTTACTGCAAAAAGCACTTGATATTGATAACTGGAACAAGAACGAAATGTTATCGGCACTCGAAACGCTTGCCGTCCGCGCCGATTACCAGGCGGCTAAAGCCTTAGTTGCTGGTGATGAATTGAAAAACGAAATGGCAAAGGTGATGATTTGCATTGATGGGCTAGAGGAAGATACCGAACACTGGCCGGAGTGGTACGCCCGAATTCGAGAAAGCGTTATCCTGATGGGCCGCTATCCTCGTGTACGTTTTGCGTTTACAGCCAGGCCCTATTTTCTGCTTGAAACGGAAATGCCGGCAGACCTAACTTTTAGGGTAATTGAGATTCCTCGCGAAGGTGATATTCCGGTGCAGGAAGTGGTTGACCGCTATTTTAAGCACTTCGACATAACCGTTGAGCCGAGATCATTGATCCGGGGCATTGACAGCCTTTATGCCCTGCGGTTATTCTGTAAATTATATGAAGGCCGCAAACTGACTGCTGAGGACGAGATACTTACTGCAGAACATGACCTGCTTAATGAAAAGGTAAACCGGATGGAGGAAGAGTTCCGGCAGGTAAAAAATCCCGGTGCCGCACGAAATCCGGTTAGGGATGCCATAGAAGCTATTGCTGAAGTGTTCTATTTGAAGTCAAATATGCCGCATACAGACCTATTCACCTTGTTGAAGGATGGTTCCTTGAATTACTTAGCTAATAAGGAAGTAGAAAGGGCCATTGAATTTTTAGTGAATAATGCTTTCCTCACCAAAAGCGAGATTCCGGTCGGTGTGGGAGCTATGAAAAAGATACAGGTATCTTACACCCTGACCTACCAGTCTATTATGGAGGTGATCATGGCGGAAAAATATGTAGACGGTATCATCAAAGAGGAAATAACTGCTATACCGGAATATCTGCGTGCCGTACCCGAAAGAGGAAATCCTACCGAAAAACAATTGGTTAACTTGAGGATCGTTCAGGAGATCACCAATACACTCTTCCACGACCACAACCTTCTGATCGGTCGCGATGGTTTTCTTACCGAAGGGATAGCGCAGGACACTATCCAGCAGCTGCAAACCAAAGCCCTGATACAAGCTCCGCCGGATATAGCCGCCTCATTTAAGCAGAACATCGACGGTTTATATTTCAAAGACCATAAGAGCCGCTATTTCGTGTTCCGCACACTCATTTATCCTTCGGCTGCATCCTCAGCAAATTATTTTGGTGCCGAATACCTTCATGGCTTACTGATGCAGCAACCTACGGCAGTTGACCGCGATAAGATATGGGTCGGGATGGATAGGCAAAATATCCATGAACTGGATGAGGGGAGCCAACAATACTATAGGTATGACCTGCGCCGAGTGATAGACCCCGATGGCGAAGGTGATCTTTACCTGCCCGCACTTTCCCTGCACAATGAATACCCACTCCTATTTGGTTGGGCGCTGGCCACCTTGGACCAGTCTTTTAGGGAGCGTTTGCGCACCGCGTTGACCAACTGGGCAATCAAACAACCAAAGGAGTTTAAATTATTACTTGATAAATTATTCCCCTGCAATGATCCGCAGATACAAGAAGATTTGGCGGCAATCACTTTAGGGATCGCATCCAAATTGAAGGACAAAGCAGCATTGCAGGAACTGGCAGAATGGACGTTGGCCAATGTTTTCGCGCATCCCAGCAGCCATCCGGATATCATCATCAGAATCGGATTTAGATCGATAGTTGAAAAGGCCTTTTATGCCGGGGTGATTAGTGAGGACCAAGCCGTGAAGGCGCGACCACGCCGGGTAGAGCCGTTGCAATTTATTCCGGTCGATGCCGATGCCATGAAAAAAGGCGGCGAGGAAATCTATCCAATCGTTCATGACTTGGCTTGGTATGTAATCAAACGCTCGTTCGATGACTTCCTGGAGCATCAGTCTTTGGACAAGGGAACTGAGCCAAAGGATAAGGGCGAAGAATTTTTGAAGGCTTACCTCGACCATCTTAATTTGGAGCATCTTTCGGTTTATGCCTGGGCAATCTCGGCTGCAATCGCTTATATAAAATCATTGGGCTTTGACCGCACTAAAGAAAATGGCAACGGCTTTACCGATGCCAGTCATGGCTCAAAAAGCAAATTGTTCACCCAGGAGGAAAAGTACACATGGCTGGCAGTGCATTATATTCAGGGTTATTTGTCCGACTATCTTCCCCTGAAGGATAGTAAGAAATTCGTGGATGATTATATGAAGATCATTAACATAGATAACCCGGCCGAATTCCTAGCGGAAACTATTCATGAGGAAATGCCTGATATTGAAGATAATTGGATCGTTAAAGAACCTTTGGCGCCGGAAATGCAAGAGCGTGGAACACCTGACGAACAGGTAAAGATGGCCGTAGAAGGTGAGCCGGTAATCGATTTTAATAACTGGGTGCATTTCAGCGAGCGCGACCTGCGAAGTGAAGGCACTGATAAAAAATGGCTGGCCCTGTTTAACTACACTACTGTACATGATTCCAAAGCCTATATTTATTCGAGCGTAGATATCCGAGGTGTTCTCATTGAGAAGGGGCAGGCACCTGCATTGCTGGACATAGTTAAAAATCATCCGCGAAGAAGCTCTTTTGTTGAGTCTATCGACCGGATGGTGAGTTCACCAGATACAGATACGTACAGCAATCCTACGGATGTCGTTTGGATGAAGTGGATCGGGGAAAATTATGATACCGAGGTGTATTACCTGCCACCGGATGGTGACGAAAAACACATGCAGTACGCTGTGACCAGCGTTACGAAGAACACGGTTGATGGTGGTGAGGATGAAATATATATTCCCTCGAAAGTAGTCAGGGATATGTTAGGCATCAATGAGATGCTGCAGCAGATTTTCATGGATGACAACGGCCGGATCATGGCCATTAATCATATCCTTAGTCGGCCTAATTACGATAAGCAGGAAATGACCTTGGTGCCCAAAGAAGAATTCTTAGCCAAACTAGAGGTTGATGGAAAGGAGATTGTTTGGTTCGTGGATCATTACCGCACCAAGAATGCGCTCAATAAAACCATTAAAAGTGATGAACACCCGATGAAGACGCGCAAGTATATGGTATGGTATAAGAATGGCGAACTACACTGGGATAAATTTTGGGATGCCCGATTCTCTAATCAACGTGATAAAAACCCAAATGAGCCAGACGGGGACGAAGAGGATGATAGGAGCAGTTTTACGCTTGACACGAGCGAATTGATCGACTTAATACCAGATGAGTTAAAAGGTGAAGTAAATAGAAAAGATGGTATGGATAATCTGCTTTAGTTTTGAACACTATTGATATCCACAGCGATGTTTGATTATGATTTATAGCCCTAGCTATTATTTTGGTTGTTTTCATATCTCTTCCTGTTTTCTCAAAATTATATTACAAATGATGTCCCCTTTTTCTTTTGATGGGCTTGCTTTTTATGCCACCTAAATTGTTGTTTTGTTCCGACAGGGTGCTTTTTATGAAGGGTTTATTCTCAAGTGATTTGTTAAGATCAATACCACCAATAAATGTTAATAGGGGTACCAGGGGTTCGATTGTGCCCCCGTTCAGCCCGCTAAAAACGAAAAAGCCTTACTGAAAAGTGAGGCTTTTTTTGCGTATGGGGGCAAGTGCTTAAATTATCCCGGCGAGCGTATAAAATAATAGCATATTTGTATATGCTTTACCGGTACTTCGTTTTTCTCATCAGTTTTTTTTGTAGTATTTCGCTAACATCAGGGCAAATATCCAAACCTTTCCCGCAGCATATAAGCTATTTTGGCGGAGCCATTAAACCCAATCATATTCCCCAAACACGGCTTGATAATACCGTTCGCGATTTTTATACGCAATGGAAAAATCGATTTATAAAAACAGTACCCGGCAAACCCCAAAGCTATGTTTGGTTTGAGGGCAAGGGCAATAAACAATGTGTATCAGAGGGGCAGGGCTATGGCATGGTCATCGTGGCATTAATGGCAGGGTATGATCCATCGGCAAAAGCTGTTTATGATAATTTGTTTCGCTATTACCGGGCGCATCCAAGCGAGAAAAGCAAGTATTTAATGGCGTGGGCCCAAAAAAACAACGGCAGCGACCTCGACAAAACATCAGCTTCCGACGGAGATATGGATATAGCTTATTCTTTATTGCTGGCGGCACGGCAATGGGGCAATAACGGCGCTATCAATTACCTGCAGGAGGGCAGGGCCATGATAACCGCGGTTATGCAATACGAGATCAACCATAAAAGCTGGTCGGTTTTATTAAGCGATGGCGAGGAAGAGGAGAGCGCGGACTATTTCGCCATGCGCTCGTCTGATTTTATGCCGGCCCATTTTAAGGTATTTCAGCAGGTTACCGGCGATAACCGCTGGGGCAGGGTTATTGACGCGGGTTACCGGCTTGTTGCCTATATGCAGTATAATTATAGTCCCGACGCGGGTTTATTGCCCGATTTTATCGTCGGCATCAACAAAAAACCAAAACCTGCCGGCCCAAATTTTTTGGAGGACAGGTACGACGGGCAATATAATTACAATGCCTGCCGCGTGCCCTGGCGCATAGCCACTGATTATTTGCTGACAGGCGATAAACGCTCAAAAGCTATTACGGCCAAAATAAATAAATGGATAAGGAAACTTTGCAGCACCCGCAGGTACAGGGATTATTTCCCTGCGGTGAGGGCGCGGGCTACGCGGGGGGCATCATTTCTGCGGCTATCGACGGGATAAATTGCGCAATAGCGGCGGGTAAAATCAGCTGAGTTAATCCCCCCAATAATTACCCGATATAATTATCATATCCAGCAGCTTAATGCTGTTATCGTAATAA
>Ga0206971_10294_pt1 | contig 15145 bp, 26 predicted proteins | sample Alteio_BWOrgHeat_85_FD_152917 | JGI IMG/M metagenome (GOLD analysis project Ga0206971, IMG submission 152917) | Enriched cells from forest soil in Barre Woods Harvard Forest LTER site, Petersham, Massachusetts, United States -... | ecosystem: Environmental > Terrestrial > Soil > Temperate forest >...
TAAACCGCCATCCCCAGGGATATCGGTTTCCATTCGGCATCTCGATTGCAATCACATTCATACCATTAGTACTTGCTCCTCGATAATATCCCTTCGATCTATCCATTGCCAAGCTGTGGCCATGAACATATCCGCCTTCTTGCCAAAATATTTCGTTTACCCAACATACCTCGGAATATTTTCGACCAAAGCGGTTAATATAATCTGGAAGGCCGATCATCTCATGAACAAGGAATATTGGCATGATCATGCCATGACTTCGCATGTAGCAAAGGACTCGATAGATGCCATACTTCCTCTTTAACTTTTCAGCAGCAGATAGTCGGTAAAGGTAATAGTTTTTAGAGAACATGATGGCTATTCAGTTTCCACGTAAAACCAGTGGTTAGATAATTTTCTCACTGAATCTATCGGCTTACGTAAATTGCTGGGAAGTGTACCGTTCTCAGAAAATACGAGATGATCCATAGCTCCATCTGGAAACGTATAATAACGATAGTATGTAAAGTCAACGTGATCCTTATATAACTCGACATCACTGACTTCACTCTTCATGAGCCAATCAGGCAATGGGAACTGTTTTTTTAACGTTCCGTAATCATTAATTAATGATTCAGAATATTTAGTCAATTGACCATTGTTTCGATAATAATAACGAACACACGGTGCTGTTATCCACCAGAATCGTATAGAGCATGAAATTACTATGCAGCAGGCTAATAGAATGATCTTGAGATATTTTCTATTCATTGGTTATGTGATGGATTAGTCGTAGGTACTTCCCACACCACCCTTTTCGCTCCATCCATCAGCTTCAACGACACTTCTTCTTCCTTTTGCCCATCCATATACCCAAGAAGCAACTTGGGCTTCTCAGGATCTGAAATCATAATAGTAGGCTTACCGCTTGGCGTCATGATCAGTGCAAGACGGTTGTGGCCCCTTATATCAGTGAACGAGAAATCAACCCATCCGTCAGTGATAGCGTTTATCGTACAGGCATTTTTTCCTAATTTATTCGAGATGACTAAGGTATGGGCTTCTATTTTTTCAGGAATAGATGCATCTGGCTTGGGGACATGATTGATTATAACGTAGAAAATGATGGTGATCGATATCGCCGTACACATAGATAGAAGCATCAACCCCAAAACGAGCCTTCGATTACAGCGCTCAAGGCGAATAATTCGGTTCATATGCTCCTGATCCATGCATTACTCCAGCAGGAAAGCTCGACTCATATGATCTATGCTTCAAAGAATTGCAATCCGAATGCATCAGGTAGGATATCTTCACGGTAGATCACCGATGACTAAAAATGAGAATATTTTTGCATTTTCACGAGTACCAATTGCATTTGCTATAGCTGCTCTCTGTGCCCTCTCTTCCTGTACCTATCGAGACACCAATACCTATGACCTCTGGTCAAATGGCAATACTCCACATGTAGAAGATGTCACCAACCTAACTGCCGCACAGATTAAAATGCTTCGTACCAATAACCCTGGTTCTGAATTTTACATGGATACCGAAAGTAGGAAATATTTAGAATGGAAATCACATCTAATAACCAAGGGATTCGTCTATAGATCGCTGGTCACTCCATTTACCGTAGTCCTCGATGGTGTGGAGTTTACGTTGTATGGCGCTCTTTATGTTGTTTTGACGGATCCAGAGGGCTTTATTCCCAATAAATAAATGTGGATTTTCGCTTTACCACCACGTCCAAATGAGTTTTTTATAAGTCCATGTAGGCTCCACTGCAGAGCTTTCCAACACATAGAATCGCGTGATGCTTAACGGGATTTCCTTTGTTACGGGAACTACACAACGATAGCCATCATTTCTCATGTAAAATATCACATCGTTATGATTAATTTCATCAATATTCAGTCCATTGTCAGTTTGACCTTGGCTGAATATGTACTTCAGCTTCATAGGATTATCTAAGATCAGTCCCGTGTCTGGATAAATCCCATGTATCCTTCGATATTGCTGAACCTGTGAAATCAGATAATTAGCATTATTACATATTTTTTCTTTCCTCATAAAAAGCATGCCACAGCCAATTCCGCTTAGCACAAGAACCTGAATGGTGACAATCATAACTGATGCCAGGCTAACCAATATCGAGGAGTTTCTCACCAGCCAATATCTGAGAAACAACATGCAGCCACAGATGGCCATAAGAACCCATGAATACCAGATGATCACTCCCCATCCCTGAAGAACTAAGAAAAAGCAGACAACACCGCATCCGAGGCCTAATGCAATTGGACGTATGTATTTCCTCATCGCTCATTCTTTAATGGCTCTCCAGACATTACCGTGGATATTGCATGAACGAGCCTTCTCATAGGGCATGACTACGCCAGAGGTTTATACTTCTCTTCTACGACTCGCCCTGCCATGGTATATCAGCCGTATTGATATAGATGTACAAAAAGAAGAGGCGCACGTCTTCATTACTCACCATCATTCAAAGATGGCGTGCCCGACCTGTGGCGTGATGTGCAATGTTCGTGACCATAGTGAAGGGGAAAGGGTATGGAGACACCTTGATCTTTGGCAGGCTAAGACTTTTTTGCACGCAGCAATGCCAAGAGTGGATTGTAGTAAACACGGAGTGCTCACAGTACCAGTTCCGTGGGCAGAACCCGGCTCTCGTTTCTCCATGGGCTTTGAGTCCCATGTCATCTTAGCGCTATTATCAACAAAGACTGTAGAAGGCGCCAGGGTCCTCATGAAGATATCGTGGGATGAAGCACGTGGGGTCATGGAAAGAGCCGTCGCTCGCGGTCTTCTCGATCGAGACGAGCTGGTAATGCCTTACTTGGCCGTTGATGAAAAGTCGTATCGCAAGGGGCACAATTACGTTACAGTGCTTATGGATTTAGTGGGAAAGAGGATTCATGGTGTTTCTCCTGGACGTAGTCAAAAGAGTTTAGAAATCCTGCTCAAAAAGCTGAAAAAACACCAACTTGAAGGGGTGGAAGCGATCGCCATGGACATGCACGATCCCTATAAGAACGCCGCCAAGGCCATTTTTTCCATTCCTCAGCCTGCCATTGTTCATGACAAATTCCATGTCGTATCCCAAATGAACATAGCGCTCAATGATGTGCGAAAAGCAGAGGCTCGGGAACTCTCTGCCACTGGGAAAAGGGATTTAGTAGGCGTTAGGCAAATGATACTTTACGGAGAGGAAAATATTCCAGAAAAGTATTCCAAAAGATTCAAGAAGTTGAAGAAGAGTGAATTGCGAACAGCGGTTGTACATGCTCAGAAGGAAGTGTTGCGTAAGCTCTGGGACTGTTCTGGGGTGAGGGAAGCTAGGCAGCACTTTAATGCATGGGCAACGTGGTGTAAAAAGACTTCGATCCCACGGGTCAATAAGGTTGTCGAAATGATCAGGAGTCGTCTTGATGATGTCATTTCCTATTGCAAGCACCCCATTTCGACTGGTCCACTAGAAGGAATGAATAGCATCATCATGGCCATTCGCCGCGCCGGGCGTGGTTACCATCACGCCGAAAGTTTCGGAATGGCGATCATGTTCTTCTGTGGCGGTTTGAACCTCATGCCAGCACAAGGTTTATGATACGCACGGTAAACCCAGGAGAGCCTCTTTAATCCGAACTGCTTCAGAAATTTGAGTTCTTTTTGGGTCATTTCCTTTCCTACTAATTTAAAGTATTTCTGGAATTTGGCAAATGTAGTAATTTGATTTATAAACAAGACCGCATGAGCAGCAGCCTCAATCGCTTTGTACTCCTTACTCCTCGATGAGAAACCCTTCGCAACACGCTCAAGAACGGATAACATTTCCTTTTGTTTCATGATCTTACCATAGAGGTGGGATCAGTAATAAAATGATTACTTCGCAGTGAATACAAACCAATTCATTTCAATCTCTCGCAGGTAAGTGATTCTCTCTGCGCATCCATCTCCCAGGATTGGTTTGACAGTGGGTTGGCACACCAAGCCTACATCGTAAAATACATTGGATTCTTTCAGAATGAAATAGGCGTTTCCATTTGCATCGATAGTAACCATCTCAAATTGAAGTTTATCATCAGTGATATTTGGAGGCGGAAATCCTACAAGACCTTTAATTAGTTGAATTCGTTTCTCCACTATATCGGTTCTATAATTAATGAGTTCGCTTTCATGTTTACTCAGGAATATTTTCAAATCGTTCTCAAAGGCCTCTTCCGAGTTATCCTTCTTCGTGATTTGGTGATGAATAAGACCGACAAGCAATAAGGCAATGAGTATCAGAATTAGTACAGCATTCGATAGATATTTCATAATTACAACAACCATTGATCATCGACGGTAAGCCCGTTCTTAATCAGCGCAGTGCAAGTAGCGTAGATGAGACTTCTCGTTAGCTCTGTCTTGATTACCAAGTTCTCGGCATGCTCACTCTTGTCATCTCCAATATAAACCTTTAAACGTAAATCAGCTTTCACGAGATGTGGGTATAATATATAGCCTCTGGCAACTTCGTCATATTTTAACTCTATACCATCTTGCGTTGTGATTCTCTTTGTCCAATATGGAGTTGGAAATGTAGAAGGCGAAGGTTCTTCTATCAAATACATTGAGAAACCCGATTCGCTGCATTTAAATTCGATGTAAAAGCTACTCTTCTCGACAATTCGATCCCCAATGAGGGATGCTGATTGGAGGTTATATTCGACAGGATGGTAGAAGGCATCGTTTACCACTGCAGGGGGCTGGGATTTCATCCAGGAGGTCATTTTTTGACTGAGCGCTGTCCACTGATGATCTACATTCCCATGATGATTAATTTGAAATTTATGAATTAAATGCATGCGCATAAAAACATTCAATGCCACTATCAAGAGAAGCACAGAGGCAATGGACCATCTGACCGAATTATTCATGTGTATGTTTTTTAAAATATCACTTCTATAATGGAGGCGGATCAACAGCAAGAGTAACGAAAAATTGGATAGGCAAAGTAGCTAGGTCGATGATAAAAGCTGGAATCAAGAGGACTTGGCCGAATTTTCCTTTAGCGGTATGATATGATTGTTCGAAGAGAATTCCCTTCACCATTCGATTTGATTTCACATATTGATCTGGAATCCTGGTGGTCATTGGAATCCAAGGAGCAGAGTTATTATCATTCCTAAATAAAAATCCTCTACCATCCGTAAGAACTTTCCAATAAATCGGTGGACGCAAATAATAGTGATGCGCACCAAATGGTTCTTTGTAGATTATTCTATCACATTCGACAATTTCGTCTGGACCAGATACGTAGGACTTTATTGGATTTTGGTATAATTCGTGACGAAGGCCAATTCTGTAGGTATTAAGGGTGAGATAGAAACAACTTTGCAAGTTAAAACACAAAGTTGAAAGGATAGCAACAAGAAAGAGTTTTCGAATAATCCTTACAAAATAGTTACCTGAATTCATTTTCCATACCATATCTGATTATATAGCCGATAAACAGTTATGGATAAAAAAAGTACTCCAGCGGAGTAGAATGCCGCGCCTAAGAAAATCAGGTCAAGATAAGGCATGGCTATGAAGCCTCTATATCACGAATGGATTTCATATCCACCGTTGGATCATGTGGAGAGGCCCAGATCGTGGAATTTGCAGTATAGAGTCGATTGTCTATTCCAAGTAATTCGCATTTACAAGTTACTGAGTGCTCGATTAGGCGATTACTCCTCTTGGATATTTGAGCCTGAGGCAGCACTTCGATGAAAATAACAGTTTTCACAAGGTCGTCAGGATTGATCTGTATTTTTCGGAATCTACGACAAATGTGATCTACAACGCCTTTCAGTTTTGGTTCACGAAGGAGACCAGATCCTTCCCCATTCAGTAAATCAATAATTCCAGTTCCTAGCCCCTGAGAAACGATGAGGCCAAGAGCCCAATAGCCACCGCAGTCATTGTTACGGGAGGTGAAATGAGATAGAAGGCCAATTGCGGAATTTTTGAGCTGTTTCATCAATACTGTCAAAGTTCATTAGTTCTTAACATGGTATGTGAACAATGAAGCTATGAATTGCAATCGAAATTATCTGGATAAAATCAAATCAAACGATAAATGATTCAGCATGACGAAGAAATGGAAAATTGTGATTTTCTGCTTCCTATTATTTTTAGTAACTAGCGTTTGTGTTTTATATTCATCTCTAAGACCAAGAATCATCTGTGAGAATGTTACAAATTCGCCATTAACGTTAATACTGGAAGGGAATGACTATGAGACAGCGGAGCACCTTCATTGGAAAATTGATTTCGGCACAATTTTACCTGGAAAATGCATCTCTAGGGTAGTGGAAAGCAATAACGGTTGTTGCTTCATGGGCCTACTGAATGGTAAAGAAGAGAGAGTATTTTCTAGCTATACCATATTTGTCGGAAGTGACACTAAATACCACATTTATTAAGATAAATTTACAATTGAATCCATTAAATAACATCATATTAAACATTACAATGTGGTTACGAAGGTAAAAATTATAATCGACAAGATGTCTACTAATACATTGGAGCTATTTTATTAAGATTCGCTTTCCATCTTCTTACCGACAACGATCCACAAAGAATCAACTTTCTCCAAATAATAGGTATAATTTCCACTGGCCAGAGAGCCAGCGTACCATGACAATATTACAGAACAATGTGTTCCATCTTGATACCTTAATTGAGTAATTTCCAATTTTTCAATCATTTTTATAATATCGTTTGTTTTATCATTTTCGGAAATGATCTTTATTGGATACTGAGGTAATTGAAACACAAAATAGCGGGGCTCACTAAGGACATATGTGTAATGAGCAGCGATTTCCGCCGGAAGGGAAATGCAGTCATTCAAGTACGACTTGTAGACAGCCAATTTGATATTTTCAACATCTGTTAAAACATGTACATTTAAGGTATTTATGGAGGCATATTTTTTATTGATGTGGAACCGAAAACTAATCATTACCAAAAATGATAAAACTATCGAAATCAATAAAATAAATCTAATTATTTTCACAGGCACCAACTTTATTTTGAATTGAATGAATTTTTCCGTTCATTTGTCATACGCCTTCCTCTATTAATTATCAAAGGTAACATTATAATTATTTAACTCTAGAGATAAAGCTTTTACTTCGTCATTATTCAATTTCCTAAGTACATACCCATCAATGGGAGAGTCTGGTTTAATGGAGGCCGTTACTGTAACACCATTAGAGAAAATTGTTATTAGCCCAACTACTAAATCTCGAATATTATCATAAGTTATTAAATTTTTAACAGGTATTCCCATGTTCGCTTCACAAGGAAATTCACAATAAGTCGAGTTGCCATTTTTAATTATGACAAATACATAAAGTGATTTCCAACGTGACATATTCTCATTTTTATTGCCGCTAAATTTTATCCAATTTTTTTCGGATTTATTCCAGTGTAATACAACATCATTATTTTTTTCAGCCTTGATATCAGGCACCAAGATCTGGAAGCCAACGATATTTTTGGGAAGTGTTTGCAGATTATTCCTGGCCTGAATATCTACGGATGTCGTATGGAATTTCTCGGATAAATTGGTGAGATTATCTCCAATTTGGCATGAATACCAAACTTCATCTAATTGCTTGTGTTCATCGATGAACTTATCTTCGATAGGTGGGTAAGTAGAGCAAGATGCCATTATGAATAAAATGAGAATGAATGGCATCGAGGTAAATCGAAATAATATAGAAAATAGTTTTAATATCATCCTATCCATGTTTTTTCCTCATGCTATTCCTCTTTACTATATTGCCTATTTGAGTGCCGATTAAACCAGGTGGAATGAACAAGAACGAGTAAAAGATGAAGGACAATACTGCCCACATGGCTATGGAATCTTTATCTCGTTGAGACGGCGTGTGTAGATAGAATAAAATGTGGTAAAGAAAATCAGTTAATACAATATTGCAAATAGTATAGACGACTATATTCCATTTAGTCTTGAATTTTCGGCCAATACAATAGGAAATCATGATCTTAGGAATTATACAAATGAGAGAAACCATTATTTTCCTGACCGCTTGAAATCGGAAATATCGTTTTCATTGGAAGGATAAACCGTCACGGCCAGGCCTATCTTCAGCTCGGCCATCCTTAAAAGAATCCCTTCATCTAACTGAAACGACCCCTCTGGTCGCTGCTCTGCAGCCTGCCATCCAACATTCATCTCTCGGCTTAGGCAGCCTTTCAACAGCATATCTGATTTCCCTTTGAGAGAGTCGCATACCTTCAGGAGTCGACTGATGTCTTCCAATGGTTTACGTTTACCTGGTTGTCCAGACCCCGTCGCCTCGAAGCTGGCAAACCATTTCCTACCGTGTTTACCGAAGTGCAGCAACTCGACCCTGCTCTTCACGGATTCAACCAGAGGCGTCAGGTCCGCCCTGGAGACGAGACAGAGGTCGGTGTTGAGGTAGTAGGAGGTCATCCGTCTCCTCTTATAACTATTCCCTCCACTACGTAAATGAACTTCTAATCCATGTAACTTAGAACTTTTCCATCATCCTTTGTTTCAATAATTTCATATCTACTGTCACAATATCACTCCAAAGTTCGGAAAAGGCCGCGAAGGACCATGTGAATCTGTCCTCCTCAACACTATCAACCATTAATCGCTTAAAGACCTCAGGTTTGGCGAGTCGATATTCCAGAACAATGAGGCGCTGTTTCGACTGCAGAATGATTGCTACCTGCCATTGCTTATTCGGAATGCCGTAATCACGTATGACCCTGACGGCAGTATCCGATGCCACCTCAGTGAATTGCGAATGCGAAGTATTCAGTCGATTATAAATGGCCTCGAAGAGGAGGTAGAACGGATCGTTGGCTAGCATGTCAGTCTACAAAGGAAACTACATGATATTTATGACGATTCCATGACGACCACATGACAATTCTGTCAGAACCTACCAAATTCATTTACATGTCTAATCTCTGTCAGGTCATATGCTGGTAATTTCGAGATGATGCTATTGCTAGAGCTGCGGACACCACATGCCCAAGATCCTCATCATCGAGCCATATCGAGATGCTATCGCTCTCCTGAAGACCGCGCTTTGTGAACGAATTCCTGAAATTCAGATCCGCTACATCATCAGCGGTTCAGAGGCACGGTCAGCCATGTATACCATTTCCGAGGAAGACCTTCCAAATGCTGTGATCATCGATTATGTCATGATGAGTTTATATGGGATAGGCCTCGTCGGAGAGACTGCAGTCCCTGATCACTGGAAGGAAATTCCGTTTATTGTCTGGAGCGATTCTATGGACTCATGCGTAGAAGAGACCTCAGCACAAGCTGGTGCCACAAAAATTCAGAAGAAGCCAAACAGCTATCAAGGTTATGTCGAATTCGCTGACGAAATAGCAGCAATGTGCAGGAAGGCTATCACGGAGCGGATGTCGAAGGGCGTCTAACAGAATGTTTACCGGTTTTTTCCACTCAAAGGAGACTACTCATGCCAAACTCCGATCTAGTCGTAGTCATCGTTGACGACAATGTTGCCGAGAGTCGCCTCATGAGTGAGGTTCTCAAGGAGAATATACCAGACATGCAAGTACATACCTTCAAGGATTGTCAGGATGCGCTTAATGCTTTCCAGGACTACAGTATTTATGATGTTCCGCATGTCGTGGTTTTGGATCACCGTATGCCGCAGATGAATGGAACCGAACTCCTCAGCATTCTGTCAGCTCATGCGAATTTTTCAGACATTCCCATGATTGTGTGGACAGGTTACCTGGATCGCCAAGTCGAGAAGCAATGCATAGACGAAGGCGCGCTTATGGTCCGCAGTAAACCGAGGAACTTCCAGGAATACTGCAATTTCGCAAAAGAGATCACGTATATCGCTCAGCATGCTCAGGCGCAGATCATGGAATAAGCCGTCATCTCCTCGTCATGTTCAGCTTCTACGATGCCAATTATCATGCCCACCAATGATCCCTACTATGATCTCTTCGAAGGCATTTATAAGAAACTGTATTCCTGCAAGCTCCTGTTTACTAATGAATTTCCAAGCGCCGAAGTCTCTGTGGTTCGAGATAATGGAGTCATGAATGGGGAATGGAGAGTTTCCATCCGCGTGAAGCCATCGGGCCAGCTGAATGCCATTGAATACTCTCTCGTGAAACCACATATCAAAAAGAAAATTATCGTTAAAAATGTCGAAATAGAGAACAGTAGTTGGCCACAGTCACTGTATCGTGATCAGGGGAATGAGATCATTGAGATGGACCTGGAGGAGCTGAAAGGGCTTCTCCTTGAATCGCCTACGGGGTAGGCACTCTCAGCGCACTATGGCACCTCTCGGATCTCTGCAATTGCGCATCATGCATCACATCTGGGCAAAGGGACCGCGTACTGTGCATGAAGTTCATGACGCTTTTCACGCAGATCCAACCACGAAACGACTGGCATACACTACCTATCTTACGGTTCTTCGCAATCTGACTAAGCGAGGATTCTTGGAGCAAATCAAGGGGGATCGCGCACATGTTTTTGCACCTCTTATCGATGAGCGCACCTTTAAATTATCACAGGTGCGTCAGGTACGACAGATCTTATTCGAAGGAAAGGCCGATTCGCTCTTAAGTTATCTGGCACTGGATGACGAGATTGATGTAGAAAAGCGGGAGAAAATTGCGGATATGGTTAATACGTAGCGGTCAAAATTATTTTTATTTGAATAGATGAGAGTTACTACCTGAATGTCTTATCTCCTGATAATGCTTGTGGCACAATTCCTATTTGGGCCTGCCGGAATGATTAAGTTTATCAACTTAATCATTTTCTAGAAAGAACAATTTTTGCAGTCTCTTTATATAAATTAACAACATCCGAATTCTGCGCAAGGTAATGCTCGGTCAATCTACTGTGGTCTTTATTCAGTAAATCGCCTGGAAATATTAATCCCTGGCGGCATACGAAATCGATATGGCCATCAGATAATGAATAGAGCTTTTCAATCGCCATATTTCCCCACTCACATACGATAATCTCTTTAAAGTTTTTTGAGGCCATAATGGTACAATATTTTTCCGTTCCTAGTAATCCAATAACAGTGGTTGAGCCTGAAAATATTTCAGATTCTAATTTTTTATTAAGATGATTTGTAATATATATTGTCTTAACTTCGAAACCGTTTTCGGCAAGAATCCTGGAAATATAAAGGCCAGACAAGAAAGTTCCATCCAGACCCGACTCAATAATTATAACCTTATTTTTTTTGATATTTCCTAAAATTCTGGCCGGATGAACTAATATTGTTTGTGATACATTATCAGTAATAGGAAATACAGTTCTTGCCTGATCGGACATAATATAACCAATTATCATAACAATAGATGCGCATAAGCATGAAATTAATATTGAAATACTAATATTTAATGCCATTTTCAAATGCATAGTCACGGATATAATAAATAGAATAGATAATAAATATATGATAGATAATATTGTTGAATCAAATATATAGGAAAATACACCACCGATTGATAATAAAATACATATATTCGAAATACATAATATTAGTTGGTTCTTTATTGATATCTGAAAACATATGGCCAATACAAAAATAAATACATACAATAAAAAGAGGATAGGTCCGTGTATTACCCAAAGAGCAAGTGCAGTATTTAATGGGGTTTCATAGTTAATTATCCTGTCACTGCTGCTATAATATGCAGCGTACTCGTCTCCAAAATTCATTTTTATACCGAATGGATGATCATAAATCATAACCATACTGCGCCATGTTAATTCAATTCTGTCATTCGTAGAATTATCACCATTTTTTAACGCAGAAAAAAGTCTATAGCCAAAAGGTTGAAATATAATTGTCATTATCGATAATAGTATTAGCTGAATAAATATTGAATGTCGTAACTTTGGAGTCTTTAGTGACATTATTATAAGAGAAATTATTACTGAAAGAAAACCACCACGCGATTGAGTAGATAATAAGATAATGATAACTAGTGCGGAAAGTGACCAACTAGCGGTCCGAGTCAATCGATTAGGTGAAATTAGAATATATTGTAAAATAATTATCAATACATCGCAAAATAGTGCTAATAAATTTGGTGATGTAAAACCAAAAGAAACCCTTTCCATTTAAATTATTTGTTCCTCTCAATTAACAGACCGGCAGTTAACCACTCTGACCAACCACCGGTATACATGTAAATTATTTGAGAAGGTACTATTTGAAGTGATTGTTTAAATTTTTCCATGGCCGAATTATCCGACAATTCACCATAAAAGACAATAGTGTGAAAAGGATTAAACGATTTTACTGAATGTATATCAATAGCATGGGGGATATGGCCTAAATTAAAAACCGGAATAGGTCTTACATCGATTAAAGTGGCACCAGAGCGTTGAAGAATTATGGCTTGTGCCAAATCAATCGAATGAATCGATTCGCTCTCAACCTTTTCTTTCACTGAAATTTTATAAAAACGTAGATTGATAGCTAAAAGAATTATCGCAAAAATAAACAATATCTCGCATACAATACGTATAAACGTCACAAAAAATTCATCAATTATAAATAATCTTATTTTATTGATAATTAGATACAAACAGGAATCAAAATGATTTCCTCATATAAAACTTCTAGGGTATTATTTATTGTGAATAGGGTCTGAACTAATTGTTTTTGAATGGGGCTCGGCTTAAGAATTGAGGCATCGTTAAGAAGTGATCTGAAACTGGCCAAGAGTTGGAAGGCAGCGGCCTGCTCAGCTTTCGTCAGGCAACTCTTAGCGGCGAGGAGCGTGAAATAATCGATAACACTTTGACCACTACGCGCAGCTTCAGCGACCTGTTCAGCCGTCGGTCCACCTGACTCACCACAACCTGGATTACAAAGGAGAGCCATGCTTAGCAGAGCTGCTTGTGCCAAGCGAAGCGCTACAGATTTATAAGATACTTTAATCATCTTAATTGCCGCCCTGGAATTGTTCCATTTGAAATTTTAAATCCTCTTCCCTGGATTGAGGAAGCTTTATTGGCATATCCTTTGGCAGCATAAAATCACTATCTGATAAGTTTGGATTTACATCAAATTTTTCGTAATGACTGGAAAATACCTGAGAGCCACTTCCTGAATACCACTCAGAGCCCACTATAGCGAGGTCGACTTTCCGAATAAAATATCTTCTAACTGTAATGTAATCAGTAACGTCTTTTAAAGCTTTTTGATCCAGAAGGCCTGCCAGTGCCGAGGACATTTCCTTCCTAATTCTCGATGCAATTGTTTCATCTACTTGAAAACAGTCCCATTCACTCACTTTCCTTTCTTTGAGAGTATAAGTATTTTCTAGTGACGGTTCGAATCCTTGGACCAATTGATTCGCCAAGTTTGATCTATCTGACTCAGCCCCACTATCAAATACTTTAATAATTGTTCCCTTTATTACGTTCCATTTCCCCTCATTATTCCAAATGGTTTCCGATAAAATCGATTTTCCATTTCCATCGTAAACGCCACATCGTCTGAATTCACGACCATCTGGAAGAGTTTTATCGAGAAAAATTTGTGTCCCAACTTTTTTGGAAACTTTGAATTGACATTCAGCTCGATAAGAAGAGAGATTTCCCATAAAATCTAATGACTTACGAAGTATGTTATAACCATCCGCTGATTCACCTTCGGCTGTACTCATAAATGACATCCCTAGAGAAAGCAGTATCGCGTGAACTAGAAATGCTCGCATATGTTTCACCTGTGGTTATATGTATTAAGCAAATCGGCCCTGTACAATCGAAATCCCATAATTTTTAAAAGACAAGTAGTTGCTAATGAGCGTATTGCGCCAGTTGTTTCAAGTCGCTCTTCTCTCCTTATTACGAATTATCCTTGGATCTCTATTCCTATTTGCGGCAATCTCAAAATTGACGGATCAACAGTTGCTTCAAGAGACAAAAATAGCGCCATATTTCTGGGCCTTACTCATTTCCGTAGAATTATGGATTGGCAGTGTTTATTTGGTGAGATTAAATTATTTTAGATATGCATCTGTTTTTTCTGGAATAATTGTTGTCAGTGGTATTTCTCTAAAGATGTTTCACTTATGGGATTCCATTCCTTGGCATTGCCCCTGCTTTGGTATTTCAACTTTCTTAGGAGAACCATTACTAGAATCGATTTCATTATCCCTGATTGAATTGGCGATGATAATAACACTTTATTATTTATTAAATAATAAACTAATTAATGAAGTAGACCATGATTAACTTATGAAATATATGAAATCCAAATATCGAAGAAACAATAAAAAGAATGATTCTCATTTCGGTCTTCTATTTTCAATAGTTTTTGTTGTTATTGTGAGCCTATTAGTAACTGCATTGCTGAATTACAAAGTGACCAATTCCCCTTCAGGAACACAAAATAATCCAGTTGCCACTGAGCCATATACCGAATCATCTCAAATAAAAGAGATAGCACCTGCGACAACTTCTTCAGCAGATACCGAAAAGAGAATAGATGGCCAAATCGACGGCATAGTTGAAGGTGAATTCACAATCAATTCTCACGTTCCTATGAATGCCATCGTAAACTGCCATTTCTGCATTCCGGTAAATTCTGAAGGAAGAATTGATACTTCTCCGTCACAAAAAATCATATGTTGCCTGCCATTCCCTACTGAAACCGAATACTACAAAGAACCAATGTTTTTAAATCTAGCGAAGAATCGTCGACTTGTTGTGTTTGGAATTTTTTTTAAGGATATGGATTTCAAACATACCTCATATTCTGACCGGAATAAGCTTTATGTCTACCCAGAATCACATTCAGACGATGCAATAATTTCAGCCTTTAATGCTGTGAAATTAAAATTTTCTCTTACATCGAAAACAATGATTCTATATGGTATATCTGGTGGCGCGAGTGCAGCTGAACAATTTGCAGAGTTGCACCCTGAATATGTTTCTGGCGTAGCCTGTTTATCCGGTGGACTATATAGAGAATTAAATAATACTGCTAAATTCCCATATTTTCTAAGCGACACATTAGGCGATAGCGAGATTCAAGCAAACACCGAATTATTTAATAATTTACATAATTATCACCGA